>Ga0209972_10002856_pt1 | contig 13802 bp, 14 predicted proteins | sample NOAtaG_7_FD_187302 | JGI IMG/M metagenome (GOLD analysis project Ga0209972, IMG submission 187302) | Freshwater lake microbial communities from Lake Erie, under a cyanobacterial bloom - NOAA_Erie_Diel1S_2200h metaG (SPAdes) (version 2) | ecosystem: Environmental > Aquatic > Freshwater > Lake ... | reverse complement strand
ACTTAATTTGCGTCCGTTCTTTTTTAGATTTTTTTTTCTTTGTTTAGATTAAAACGAGGCACGAAGTTATGTGGTATTATTTGAAGGCATATAGCGATTGGTGGGGAAAATGGCGAAATGGTGACGCGGAGCAAAAGGCAGATGCGACAATTAGCGAAATGATTAAGACAAGAGCGACGCAACAAAACGCCGTAATTGACCGTATTATCGGCGACGCAGAGAAAGCAATTGAAGAAGCAAAGAAAACAACCGAAAACGACGAAGAATAACTGAATTTATAATCTTTAGGTAATATATAAGATTATGAATATTGACGGTAGTGGAAGACCCTATACTGCTGAAGAGTGGGAAGCGAAACTTTGTAAAGGTGAGAACTCTTTACTCGCACAGAAGAAGCGGAAAATAAAAGAACGAGCAGAAAAAGGTGTCCCCGCATTAGAAGCACCTATGCGAACCTCACGGGTGATTAAAGCAACCCCACCGAAATATGTTGATAAAGGTCGTCAGGAACTTATAGACCAAATAGAACAAGCAAAATGGCAGGCAGAGGATTATAGAAGGCGACGAAAAGAAGGCGAGGAGGGAGAAGCACGATATTCGGGAGTTCAGTCATTCGCAGATAAAAGAGGATTATATAGAGAATTAGCAAGAGTTAAAAAATTAGAGAGAAAATTAGGCAATTACGGAAAGGAACTTACACCTGACGAGAAGCGACTAAATGAAGTTCTGGATGAACTTGATGATATAGATGTATTATTACAAGCACCCATACCGTCAGCATCATTCGCAGACCGCTCACAAATAACGAGAGAGAATAAACAGGTTAAGTCGCAAGGTGATTTAAGGACAGAAAAAACCCGTCTTCAACGGAAATTGAAAGGGTCGGGTGAATTATCTTCTAACAATACTATAAAAGGCGGAAGTATGGATAGATTACGAAAACTATTGGACGCACATCCCGTTAGTAGTCAAGACACGAAAAAGAACGAGCAGGGATATAGCAGAGAACGAAAAGGAACGAGCAGGGATATAGCAGAGAGGCAGAACGCTCGCTTTTGAATACGGCAGACGCACGCTATAATAAGCAGGTGTATCAAAATGAAGTCAGGGGTGCGAACCTTTACGAGCAGTCGCAGATGCCTCCGTCCCCTGCTGATGTAGGCGTTTCATTCAAGATAGGGTCTTTTGTCAATAAATTATCACAACTTTTAGGTTTTAAAACCGATTTGTCGCAACAATTACAAACTCTTTTATCACTATCAACCACTCCCAGTCCAGTAAGGTTAATTCAAGATGCTCGCCTGATTAGCGTGAGTGCGGACTTTTTCAAGATGACGGATATTATTGCGACCTATAATGAACTGGTGAATTATATTCAACTTTACGCTCCACAGATGACAATCAATAGCGATTTTGCGACGGGTGTGAATACGACATATCTCTTACCCCTAATCCAACTTTTGAAACAAACAGGACAAATCTATTTGAGTTCTTTTAATGCTGTGCCTGAAGGAGCAAGAGGTTCAGCACCAGCACGAAGGGCATTTGAGGCATTTAGAAATGGAGCATCAGCAGGTTATTCAACGGTGATGCTTATGGCGGACAACCTGAATAACGGTATTTACTCAAATGTAAGCAAGAAAGATGTAGAACGATATGAAGAAGGAAAGCAGATTAAAACACAAGTATTCGGCAGAAATCCTTTGCCTGTTGCTCCTGCTCCTCTCCCTCCTGCTCCTTTACAACCGATAGTACCGCCCGGACAACAGGGACAAGACCCTAACGCACCACCTCAACCAGCACCAGTTGGACCACCAGCACAACAAGGCGATTTTGCCGACGCACAAGAGTTAGTTCGTGCTTACGCACAAGACCGACAACAACAAGGTCTCGCATACGACCAAGTATTAAATACTCGTCGTTTAGGTAATGCGGGTAATTTAATTGCCGATATTCGCTCAATTGCGAACCAAGCAACAAATCAGCGTATTTCAGGCAACTCAATCAAGACCGCTTTGCCTATTATTCGTGCGGAACTTGTAGCACAGGCACAAGCACAGCAAGGACAAAGACCACCGTCTCCTGTTGGACCACAACAACCCGCACAGAGACAACCTTCAGTCCCTCGCCGACCACAGAGACAACTTGGGGCAGTAGAACAAGCATACGCTAATGACGGAGGCACAGACCGAAATCAAAATGCGAACTATGTCTTACGCCCTGTCCCTGAACTTGACGGTATAGAGAATACGGATGTATGGAACACATACACGAATTTAGAAGATACGGAAGGTAGAGCAATCGCACCAGCAGAACACAGATTACTATTTGATGCGTTGCCTCCTGCCCTCATATCCAAATTGCGTCGTCAGCAACCCGACGGTAGTTTTGATTTGGACGCAGATACAGCATCACAGGATAGTATAGAACCTTGGATTAGAAATGTCCAGCAGATTAGACAGGCGTGGGCGAATGCTTACGGACGACAAACAGGACAACAAATAGATAGTGCGACGCTTTATGGTCTTGGAAATGAAGAGTTTTTGCGTGGAAGTGGTATTTTTGATACACTTAAGGACTGGGCGAGCAAGACGGCGGATTCAGCGTCAGGATGGTTCAACACCGTCGCAAATAATATGCCGACGATGAGCGATGTTCGGCGTGGTGTTTCACGCATATTGCCTGATAGTGCCGAAAAATATCTGCCGTCAGGACTTCAACGCACTTTTACGGACAAAGCAAAGGACTTTTTCGGTTTTGGTCGTGGCGAATTAGAAGACAGGAAACGCCTTGCTGAACTGGCGTTAGGTGATAATCGCACCGTAGATATGTCACAGGGTCGCAAGTTGCGTGAAACGATGATGCCTTTTATTGCCGAGTTAGACCCCAAAGCAGAGTTTTTGAAGCGAAGAGGTGTTATATTATCAGGGGGCGTTGAGGACGGTATTCATACAAATATTAACGACCAATTGCCTTATGAAACATTCGGCGGTAATGTTGATTATGACGACTTTGAAGAAGCAACGCCATTCAAACGCAGAATTGGAATGCCTAACCCCTTTGCCAAGCAACCCAAAATGGATATATTACCTATGCGTCCTATTATGGAGACAAACGGCGAAGATTATGACGAGAAATTGGTACCCTTTCAACAAATATTCGGTTCAACGCGTGCCGGATTTGAGAAGGAGAAGGAGAAACCGAAGGACTTGGATGAGAACCCTGACCCTATTCGCATCACGAATGAGAACTGGAAGGTATTTACGGGCAAGTTAAAAGCACCTAAATACCGATTGACATAAAAAAATACTTACCTGTTCTTACCTGCTCGCCCGATTATGCCTTCGCCATCTCTGCCTGTGCGTCTATTGCTGTATTGAGGTCATCTTGCCTGTCGCACTCATCGCAAAGCATATTCTTTATTTCGCGAACGAACAAGTCCTCACCGCAATTTTGACAAACGAACTGATTTGGTTCTTCTTCTTCTCCATTCAACTTGTCAATCTCCTCCTGTTCTGCGATGTCTGCCTCAACTTTTTCAAGAATGAAGTGAGCGACATATTCAGCACATTTCTCAATCAAGAGTTCAACAGCAAACTCCTCGTGAGGTGTCAATCGCCCGCAGTCGTTCATATCGCAAATGCGATAGATTTGGTTGAAGAATGAAGGAATAATGTTGCCGTATCTGTGCGACATCGCAGTAACCTCTTGAAGATAAGCGTTGTTCTGTTTGTTGCCCGTCATCGTCTCGCACAGCGTTTCAAGAACAGTTTGATAAGTGCCTCCGCCACAAAGTTCATCGTATAAGTCAGCAAGTCCTTCTTTGCCCTCGTAGTAGGCACGCAACTCGCCGTAGAAGTGTATCAACTCTGCGTCAGTCGGGCGAAAATGACGCTCTTCGTCCTCGCTCAATATATTTCTCGTCGCGTTCTTGACTTGAGTTATAATCCTGTTCGTAAGCGACATTTCAACAGTAAGAACACGCATCGTGCGTTTAAAAGACATCGTAGCAATCGTAATAGTGCGACTATGATATATATATAATGTAAGATAATCTAAATCAATTTTTTTTGATATAGATTATTTAAATTGCTAAATTTTTATCATTAAAAAAATCTAAATTGAAAAAAAATTGATTTAGATTAATGATTAACATACTTAAAGAAGTAACGACTGTTATAAGTATATAACGATGCCTCCTTGTAATAATGCCTCCTGTAAATCCAAATTGACGAGTTTAGATACGCAACGCCGTTGTGCGTGGGCGAAGTATTACGCCGAACATTCTCGCCGTTGTGAATTATCAAATCGCGTGATGGAATTGATGAACCTTCGTCAGTACCGAAATATGAACGCTGGCGGTGCTTTGCCTGTTGAGCGTCCTGTTGAATTGCCTCAACATATCACGAACGAATTATGGGATATGGCGAATGAATTAAATCGTGAATTCACTTGTCCTGTGTGCTTTGAATTGCTTGAAAAGGAAACAATACATATTGCGTGGTGCGGGCATATTCTCTGTAAGGGGTGTTATGCGATGTTACTCCCGAAACCAGCAAACAACAAGAAAAGTTGCCCGACTTGTAGGCAGGATATATAAAGGACGATTTAAGTGAGGATAAGTGAGGTAAGTGAGGATAAAAACCTATTTTTTTGAAAAACACTATAGAAAACGCGAAAAGCAAGAAACTTTGACTTTTTGCCTCACTTAATCGTTCTATCCTCACTTTTTTATTTTCTTGTCATAATATAGAAAATGCCTCGTCCTCTCCCTCGTCCTCCTGTGATTAAATCCGTTGTAGATTTAGCAATTAAGGCGTTGTGTCCCAACCCTAATGTGTCTATTACTCTGCCCCCTAAAATTACCTTCAGTTGCCGATAAGGCGAAGCGGGATTTAGAAGGTTTTTTCTCCACTTTGTTTATAGAAGCAAAATGGAGAACATATTAAAATCCGTTGAAAAACTGGAGAAAGAACTCCAATCCCTTAAAGAAAAAGTGTTAGAACAAATGAACTCACAATCCGTACTTACCTTTGGTTCGCCGTTTATGTGCGACCCGTATGTCTTACCTGAACCTGAACCTGACTGCGTGATGCGTCGCGAGTATTGCGACTATTAGTCCTCACGCACGAGACGCCTGAAAATGTCCTTGAGTTGCTTCAATTCGTCCTTTGCCTTGTCGCCTTCTTGTATTTTCGCGAAGAACCTGTCATTTTGTTCGCGAATTTTCTCGTTCTCTGCCTTGAGTTTTTCAATCTCCTCCTGTGCCTTCTTGAGCGTATTCTCTGCTTCGGTGAGACGCTTCTCCTGCTCCTTCAACTCTTGCGTTGCGAGTGTCGTCACAGCAGGCAACAGTTCAGGATAGTTGTGAATGAGGTATTCAGCAACTTCGCCTTTTCTCTCGTCGCAAAACGCTTGAACGCTCACCCTCTCTATGTAATCACCTTCGTAATCTTCGTAGAGTGTGTCAAGCAACTCCTCGCTGTGATTGCTGGTGAAGTATTCAAGAGCGTCTGTCTCGTTCTCCCACCACGCGTATTCGGCGTAGTCGGCGAAGTTTTCAAAGATGCGACGATTGAATGACTCAAGGTCAAGGATTTCTGTGTCGCCATCAATTCGCAACGCCTCAAAGAGTTCGTCTTCAACATCGTCGTTATTGAGGTTGAAGACGAGGTAATTCGTGAATCCTTCATCACTTCGCTCCTTCACATAGTTCGCCATATATTCGCAGGTCTCGCTGACGATACTGCTCTCGTTCTTGTTCTGCTTGCTTGCCATTTCGTATATGATGTGTGCTTGATTGCTGATGTAGAAATAGATTGAAAAAACAAATCAATTTTTTTTCAATCTCACTATAAATCATAACATCTTGATATTTCTTGAAAATTAAGATTATTACAGAGGGTTAATAAATTATTTTAATTGTTAATTTCAGTATCAGGCAAATCACCACAAATCCGCCTATGTTTCTTGCTTGCGTAATGACCTCGTAAGGCGGTAAAGCGGACTTGCTCGCCACACTCACAAGTAAAATATGCTTTCAATAGGGATTGAAAACCTATTTTCTCTTTTATTTCATCCCTCTTTGCTTCAATCTGCGAATGATGCCTCTTAATGTAAGGGGCAAGATGCTTAAAGTAGTGTTCGTTGTTAATTGCGGACATTACTTTATATAATATAATATTTATTCGCTGGATTACATACCAAGATGCTTTGCCATACGACCGCCTGACTGACCGCCTCCTGACTGACCGCCTCCTGACTGACCTCCTCCTGAATATCCACCGCCAGACAGACCACCGCCCGACTGACCCATACCAACAGCATCCATCAAAGGACGAGCAAGCATCTTAACCTTGTCTTCAACAGCACCTCCAACAATACGAGCAAGACCCGATTTAGCATATTGAGGACGAGAAGAGACGGCAAGAACATCGGCACGAGACAGGATTGCCGTGTAGGTCTGTGAAGTTCCGCGTTCAATCGCGAAGACACCCGAGTTCATAGTAATAAGGACAATCTCGTATTGGTTGGCGTTAATTGCGAGACCAGTATTGTTCTCAACCTCCAATTTAAACAACAACTGGAATGCCCCGATGGACCCGGGAGCATAGACATCGTCCAGTTCAATATGACGACCGAACTCAAGAGCAAGAACCGAACCGCAAGTTGCGACCACCTCTGGCAAGGCAGTAGCACCAGCAGGTGCGGTCTGCTGTCCTTTATACGCACGACCGCTAAACTCGCTCCAAGTTTGGTTTGAACCGCTTTCAACGGACATCCGCCACAAGTCCCACTGGGTCGCTCCTGACAACAGACCCGCTTTGTTATTGAATGAAATGTTAATCTTACGAATAGGCAAGAAAGCATCAGCATCCGCTCCAGTTTGATTACCCATAATTTTACGGCAAGCAATAATCAACTTATCAGGGACGGAGTTCAACTGAATACTTTGAAATGTCTGCTCCGTTGTAGCACCATCAGCGAGAGGGTTGCTGACATTCGTCAAGTAGCGTGGATATTCCGCAAAGGGCAGGACATTTCTGGCACTAACCAAGTTAGACGGTTGGCGGGTCAAGAAGAGCATAAGCAAGCGAGCAGAGGCAACATTCGTAATCGTAGCATCACTAACGCTAAACCAAGTATTAGCATCACCAGTAGCAAAATTGCCAGCAGTACCATAAGCACCACGAGCAAGACGAAATGCCTTATTTGCGTTGCCGAGGTTAAATGTGAAATTCAAAGTTTGGACGCCATACATCCCAGCGTTGTTGCTTTCGGGGTCCATCCACAGAAAAGGAGACATCATCAACGGTTCTCGGGTTGTGAAAGTGACGGTAATGGTTTTAGGGTTGCCGTCATTAACATCGTTGCCCGTAATACTGTCAATAATAAACTGACCTCGGGGTTGAAAATCTTGGTCTAAAGAGTTGTCATTCCAAGCACCAAGAGGGTTGTTATTCGCCCCGAGTGCCTGATAATACTTCATATAACTATCATACTGCGTAGGAGTAGCGTTATTGTAGCGAGCAACATCGCGACGGTCACCGAAACGAAGTAATTGAAACATAATGTCCTTTTGGTTCTGTGATACGGTGTTGTTGTTGATAGTTGCCTGAATAGTATTACAGCAAGAATGAAAGGGGAATGGACCTAAAGCGGACGAGTACCCCGGATTGACATTTCTTGCTCCTGCTCCACCATATCCAGCAAGTGTAGTAAGAGTGAATTGGACGGTCATAGTGGTCTCCACCATAATACGCCTGCTAAAAACCGTGGATTCACTCGGCAATTGGACGTTGAAGGTAATTGAAGAGGGCGACTTTGAAATCGCCTCATACTGCGAAGGAGTGATATTCTGGGCTCCCTTGAAGACCGCATAACGAACCTTGTCGGTCGTCAATAGTAGGTCGTCTTGGACACAAATTTTCTCAAAATCCGCTGATGCCATAATTAGAAGTCGTTTATAATTATAGCAAAGATAAAAAAATGTGTAGAATTCCCCTAAATTAGAAGTATCCTTGGTCTTTTTTGCGAAAAAGTATTTTCAGCGAACAAGAACACCCGTTCTGTAAATAAAAGTCGTGGTAAATGCCGTAAATGTCTTTCCACTGGACGCTTATTTGAATACCATAGAGCGGACTATTGCCCTGTAAATCAATCAATCGGTATTCGGCGGTAGGTAGGTAAATAACATTTGGGAAATACTCTGTACCGGTATTCAAATTAACGACTAAATCTGTAATTTCGTTGCTTAAGTTGTCGTTCGCACCCGAAGAAGAATTTTGGTTCGTCAATATGCGAGGGATGCCGATAAGTTGAGGTAAAACAGGCACGAGTGTAGTTGTGAATACGAGCGATTGAATAGGGCATAATGTCGCACCTGTGCTATAAGGTTGCTCCATAAAAAATGAATTATACGGTGGTCCTGAACCTATCATATTTCCACTTCCATCTACATTTGCGGGGACATAATTGTTGAGCGACCCTCCTTTTTTGTTAAATACCTTAATCAAATAGTTCGCTTCGTTGTCATTAGAATTAAGAGGATTAGGATTGAATGTGTAATTGTGAATTGCTTGAAAGGATGAGAATAAAATGAAGAGAGGATTGTTAAAATAAACAAAACCTTCTGCGTTGCCTAAAGATAAGCAATCTTGCGTGAAAATGTCTGCTTGAGTGACTAAAGTTGCTTTTGCTGAACCTGCGTCCCATAAAAGATAAGGTTCATTACCAGCGACCCAAGTCACAGGCAGAGTAATAGCACCTGCGGTTGCCTGCGTGACAATATCAGCATAGGCAAGTTTTAGTGCTTCATTAATCATACAAATAAACGCCTGAATATTATTCACCCAGTAATAAGGGTTCGTTGCTTCTTCTAAAGTATTCGGTGAGGCGGAGGGAGGTGCTAAAGTATTGTTCTGTGGCACAAAAATTACTCTCTGTTTCGCAATCAATCTATTAGCAGGAGTAGCAGGAGGATTGTATTCAACACTCACATAATACACCGTGTTATTCCACGGTGCGACACCCACAGTATTCATCAGGTCAATCTGCGGTAAGAACAAAGGCATACTGCCTGCTGTGTCTAAACTAAATCGCACAATACTCAAGAAATAGTCGCTTGGATTGTCTAAAATAGGACTGCTTCTCACCTCGGTAAAGGTAAGGCGATTTGGTTGAGCGGTAGATGAAGTGGTAAAAGCAGGTTGGACTGTATTCACAACATCTAAATCATAATATATTTGCGAAGGTTGCGACATTATTGTTATATATCTTATGCTTATATAAAATATTATGCCTTTAATTTTTAAGTAATAATCCAAATAATATGTTAGGGTGTAATAATCTAAAAAACAAGTAAATAATCAAGACAATTTAGGTTATTACAGTAAAAATAAATTTATTTTTACTGTAATAGTGCTTTTTGGTTATATTATTATGGTAATAATCTATTAGGGGTCGGTAATAATCTAATAAATCAAGTGAGGATAGGTGCGTCAAGTGAGGATAAAAGACAGATTTTATATAAAATGCGTGATTTCATATAAAGTTGCGAGAATTATGACTTTTTGCCTCACTTAAAATGACTTGCCTCACTTAAGGAGCATTAAAAACCTTTGAGTTCAAAACGCGTTGAACTGAGTAAGCGTATGACCCAGCGAAGACAGCGTCAGGAGAGGTGAAAGTAATTACTGGATTGGCATTAGGGAGATTGGTGGTTATAACTTCATTAGGAGGCGTGTTGGCAGTACCAGCAGTTCTTGTTAGACAAGAAAGATACACTTGGTCGCTGGCAATAAGTCCGGGACAAGCGACATTAAGTGCTGTGGCAGCGACCTTGGTTATAACGCCCGATTGAATAACAACCACACCTGTTCCCTGACCCCCAGCGTTGTAGTTAGAAAGACCTGAAGCGGACATAGTAATAAGAAGTTGTTTATAACATAATGAAAGATAAAAATTTCGCCTAAAATCTATTAATTTATAATAGTGACGCCCGCATTTATCCCACCGACAAGAATCCAATCTTCTAAATCTCCACTTGCGACGAATAATTGCGAAGAAAAATTAGCACAAGTGGCGAATGATTTTCCCGCTAAATCGTTCGTCTCTTTGAACTTTGAAGTATTAGGGGTGATTTCAAATTTTACTGGCAAACCAGCAAATTCAGTTCCAGTTATAGTTAAATTACCCGAAATAGCACCACCACCCGTATCAACGGCATCACAAGTTAAGGTCTGCGGTGCTAAATTATCAACTGAAAAATTAAATATAACGACTTGTCCTGATACTAAATTAGTAGGGGATTGTGTCACATCTGCCGTAAAATTAACATTAAAATTACCGCTATTCAACCAATCCATTTCATCGCTTTCTATTAATGCTACTGTCTGTGCCTGATTAAACATCGTCATAGTCCCTGTATTTGGAGTTTGTTGCGGGAATTGTGCTGTATTTTCTAAATATATTTGACCGCTAATTCCTGTGACTGTTAAATCTGCTGGTGCGGTGAATGTAAAAAAAGTAATACCATTCTGGACAGTCGTATCTACAAGTGTTCCCGCTGTTGAAGGTGTGTTCTTGACTTGTGAGTTGTATGCGTGAAATGTTCTATCTGCGACTACAATACAAGTGTCGTTTGCTGTTGCTGGTTTTTGTATCTGTGCGATATATCCTGTTGAATTATCCTGACTATCTCTAAATATAGTTGCCGAAGAACCACCGCCACTCGCTTTCCATTCAAGTCCCGAAGGTTCGTTTGAATTCGCAGTCAAGACATAATCATTTGCTCCTACTGGTAAAATGACCCCTGCGACTGGTTGCCCTCCCACTTGAACTCCACCACCAACTACAAGGTCGCCCTTTGCTGTAAAATCAATCGCAACCTTACTCGCTGTTCCATCAGCATATTCGGTGAGTGGTGCGAGTGCTGTGACTGTGCCTGAACCGCCAGCATTTATCCAAGCAGGGACACCACCAGCGACACCTAATATTTGCCCTGCTTGCGGAGCATTCGTTAATGCCCCCACTTTTGCCACACCCGTTCCATAAGGTATTTCACCAACAATAGCGTTTGAAAAATTAATACTGATTTTGCTATTTGGAGCGGGGTCTGCGTCTTCAATTATCGGTAAGTTTGCTGTTATGAGACCTGACCCACCCGCATCTTGCCACGCAGGGATGCCACCAGCAACACCTAAAATCTGTCCTGCGTTGCCTATATTTAGTAACTGGTCTGCGAAATCGGGTGCTTGCCCTCCATATATCAATTGTCCCTCTTGTGTAAATTCTGTGCCTCCACCGCCCGGAATTAAATCCGCAAATAATTTACCAGTTGCCGAGTTAATAATAGAACTTGCCGACATTTCTAAATATTCGTATTTTTGTTTCTTTATATGTATCAAGAAAAAAAGATTATTTACTTAAATTATAAAAGCAACTCCGCCATTTATCGCCCCTGTCGCAACCCAATCATTTAAATCTCCACTTGCGACGAATTTTTGTGAAGAAAAATTTTCACAGGTGGCAGAAGTGAGCGGTGCTGGGTTTCCGTTCCATCTAAATTTCGCAGGAGGAGCGAGCGTAAAGGTTGCTGGTATATCTTGATATTCATCTCCATTAACAGTTATATTTCCAGAAAAATTACCACCACCCGTATCAATTAATTCAACGGTCGGTGTTATTCCTTGGACGGTTAATAATTGAAAAACAAATGTATATGTTGTTCCACCTATCACTTGATATGATTGATTTGGTTGCGAATTGATTGCGAGAAGACCCGAGAAAAATATATTAAATGAAGCAATTTGACTTGTTAATAAAACCTGTGTCGCTCCTGCGTCGCATAATTGACAAGTCGCCGTATCGTTTAATGCTTGCGGGGTTTGGTCGCTTGCTTGTATATAGACATTTGCCGTGAATGAAGTAATAAGAATATCATTAGGAGGCGTCCAAGTGAAAAAAACTTGAATGGGATTTGCGATGACATCAACAGGAGTACCCGTTGTTGAAGGTTGATTTTTTATCTGTTGATTGTATGTATGATATGTTCTATTTGATATTATGACACAAGTATCGTTTGCGGTCTGCGGTGCTGTTATGAGAAGAGGTGTATTATCAATATCATTTTTAAATATAATCGGTGAAGAACCTGAACCTGATGCTTTCCATTCTAACCCTGACGGTGTTCCTGAATTCGCAGTTAGGACTGTATCGTTTGCCCCTACTGGTAAAATGACCCCTGCGATTGGTTCTCCTCCCACTTGAACGCCACCACCAACTACAAGGTCTCCCTTTGCCGTAAAATCAATCGCAATATTGCTCGCATTCGCGACTGCGTATTCTGTGAGTGGTGCGAGTGCTGTGATTGTGCCTGAACCTCCTGCGTTTATCCATTCAGGGACACCATTCGCAACTCCTAATACCTGCCCTGCCTGCGAAGCATTCGTTAATGTTCCTATTTTTGCCTGACCCGTTCCATAGGGGATTTCACCAACATTCGCGGAGAAATTAATACTGATTTTACTACTTGTTGGTTGAGCGGGAGGAGGGGGGTCTGCTTCTTCAATCAGGGGTAAGTTTGCCGTTATGAGACCTGACCCACCCGCATCTTGCCACGCGGGGACACCACCAGCAACACTTAAAACCTGTCCTGCGTTGCCTATATTTAGTAACTGGTCTGCGAAAGCGGGTGCTTGACCTCCATATATGATTTGCCCCTCTTGTGTAAAGTCCGTACCTCCACCACCCGGAATTAAATTCGCAAATAATTTACCAGTTGCCGAGTTAATAATAGAACTGACAGACATTTTATCTAAATATTCGTTTGATATATATCAAGAAGATTATTTTCATATATATCTATTCACCACAGTTTTAATGAGAAGATAAACAGCAATATCGCAAATATTAGGCAGAACATAGTAAAATACACCACTAACGATTGTGTAAAGCATTTATACTATACAGAGAAAAAAAGTGAGGATGAGTGAGTTAAGTGAGGCAAAAAACCTGATTTTTGTAAAAACACTATAGAAATCGCGTAAAACAGAAAAGTTTGACTTTTTGCCTCACTTGAAATGTCTATCCTCACTTAAAATCGCCTTCGGCGATGTAAGAGCGTCGCAACTTAATTTTGCCGAAGCGATATTAACCGCACCCGTATCACCTGTCGCACCTTGCGGACCCTACCCGATTACATACCGAATCATCACTAAACCTGATGAACCCAGACCAGCAGTTCCTCCATTATAACTACCACCTCCTCCACTTCCAGTATTAGCAAAGGGAGCATCACCACCATTACTACTACCAAAACTACCACCACCACCGCCTATTGTGATGGTTCCTGCTATATCGCTCCCACCAGCACCACCAGTAGCATCACCAGCACCACCACCACCACCACCACCACCACCACCGCCAACCACTCTTACAGTTCCATCAAATAATAAAGAGTATCCCAAACCACCAGTCCCCCCATATTTATATCCATATATAACATCACCACCCACAGTTAATACCCCACCACCACCACCACCAGCACCTTCAGGATTAGCAACTCCACTCCCTCCATTTTTTCCTCCTCCAAATATTTTTTGTGTATATTGGGAAGCAGAAAACTCGCCCGACTGTGCCGAAACCCCCCCTAATCCCCCCATCACCCCACCACCACCACCACCCGAAGAACTCAACCCAACCGAAGGTGTTGTTGGAGTTGTTATTAAATAATTAAGGAAACTTGTATTAGCATCACCTCCGTTATTGCCGTTAGCACCTCCAACCGCACCAGCAGGAGC
>Ga0209972_10002853_pt1 | contig 13806 bp, 11 predicted proteins | sample NOAtaG_7_FD_187302 | JGI IMG/M metagenome (GOLD analysis project Ga0209972, IMG submission 187302) | Freshwater lake microbial communities from Lake Erie, under a cyanobacterial bloom - NOAA_Erie_Diel1S_2200h metaG (SPAdes) (version 2) | ecosystem: Environmental > Aquatic > Freshwater > Lake ... | reverse complement strand
GTGCGCTTCCGAAGCCGCGTCCTGTCCCCGACACAAAACGTTGAACGAAGATATAAACTTTGGATTACACCTCACCGCACCATTGAAGAAACATTTTGTTGGTAGCTGTAGGGCCCTCCTCCGAACTTCATTCGTAGCCTTGTCTTTTGTCACCCGTTAATTAACACCAATCTTTTTTAGTAGAGGTGCGGTGGGGCTTTTTTAACAACCACTTTTCATTGGGTTGGTTTTGCAAGCTCTATTAAAAACTTTGGCTGAGTGTCGGCCTGCGCGGTTTTTAATAGTGCTTGCAAAATGCGTGGGCTACGCTGCTCTCATTATTTCTCTCAACATTTTATAAGCACTTTGATTTATAAATCCTTGAATGTTGTCCTTTGTCAATTCACCATAATGTTGGGGCGAATGATTAATAATGTAGTCGGTGTAGAGTTTGTCCATTATGCCTTTAATCACCAAGTCATACACCTGTCTCTCGTCTTGTGTGAGGTTATTTTTGATAGTGGTTTTTAAATCATCGTCTTTTTGTAATGCTTGTAGATAGTTTTCAACAACTGTCACACCTTCTGGTGAGACTCTCTCTTTGAAACGTAAATTGATTGCAATGACAACTTCCTCTACAGTTGCCATTGGTCTAACACTGGTCACGCTTCCGCCTGCTTGTCCGCCACCATTTCCGCCTTCGCCATTATCGTCTCCATCTTCAGGTTCCTGAACACCCTCAGCAATTTTTTCAATGTCAAAAGTTTTGAGTTTTACTTTTGCAATTTCTGCTTCCAAATCCTCGGCACTCATAGTCGGGTCAAGCTTTTTGTAAAGGAGTGACGCAAAAATATGGAAGTCAATCAGTATTTTGTCTTTCAAGCGCAAACGGAACAAGGCGCGGATAAAACCAAACAAACTAACATAGCGTGCAAGTAAGGTTCTGAACTCCCTTTGCTTATCACTGTCAGCTTTTGCTTGTAGTATTCCTTTTATTTTGGTCAACAAGACAGAAAGCGGTGCAACATCCGAAGCGTTATCGCTGTTAAATAGTCGAATACAATCCTCTACATCTTCCAGAGTAAAAATTCCCCGCTTCAACAACTCGTCTTTGATTTTATATAAATCGTCTGGGTTAGCTTCTTTGTGGCTTTCAACATTGCTTTGATATTTCTTGAATGCCTTAATGATTTTGTCGTATGAGTTCGTAAAGTCAACGGTTAATGTGTCGTTCTTCTTGCCCGGATAAACTCGGTTTAGGCGGCTGATGGTTTGTACTGCGTTTCTGTCTTGCAGGGCTTTATCGACAAACATGGTATGTAGCATTTTTTCGCTGAAACCAACTTGGAATTTATTTGCTACAATCAAAAAACGGATGTCATCGCCTTTCTCAAAACAATCTTCAATTTTTACACTTTGGGGATTGTTCGGGCGATTCATTTCCGTTTCTGAATAGAATGCGCCATTGTAATTGATTTGTCCACTGAAAGCAACCAATGTTTTCCATTTTAACCCCCGCTTTTTCAGTTCTTCATCTAAAAATTTTTTGTATTTAACAGCACTTAAACGACTTGATGTAACAACCATTGATTTGGCTTTTCCTTCAATCTTCTCAGCTGTCTTGTCTTTGAAGATGGATACTATGATTTTGCATTTTTCTTTTATGACTTCATCATCTTCAAAAGCTTTCAGTTTCAGTGCACGATAGACCTGTAGAGTTGGATACTCGTTCTGCTTATGGTCGTCAGGGAGTTTGTAGTTAAGTTCGTAAAGCGTTTCGTACGTAATAATATTCTTTGCTACGTCCAGAATATATTTTTCGGCAATAGCTTCATCCATACTGTACACATCAAAGGCTCTGCCTTCCTGCCCAAAATGTTGAATCGTTTTGTCGCTTGGAGTTGCTGTCAAGGCAATGAAGCAAAGGTTCGGAAACTCTTTTCTTGATATTTCTTCAATCAGTTCTTCCTGCTCGTCTGTTTCTTCTTCTATTTTTTGCCGAACGGTTTGACCAGTGGCATCATCAAACACGTCCACCATTTTTTCATGAAGTTTACCTTCCTGATTGGTGTGCGCTTCGTCAATGATGAAACAGATTTTCTTGCCCGATTGGTCAGCTAAGTCTTTCAAGAATGAAAACTTGTGAAGAATGGTAACAATAACAGGTGCATTAACTGGAATTTCAATGTTGCGATAATTATCCGGGCGCTGACCCAAGGCCAAGCGAACATCATTGGTGTTTTTGCAATAACCCACAACGCCTGTTTGTCCAATAGCTTTCAAAAAATCTTTACTGATTTGGTCATCCAGATTGATGCGGTGCGTAAGGATGATAATATGGTCGAACAGCTTTTGGTTTTTGATGTGCAGGTTGCGCAGATTTTGCACCAACCAAACAATGGTGTTGCTTTTTCCGCTTCCGGCACTATGTTGAATGAGATAACGAAGGTTCAGTGACTTCTTCTTTGAGTAATGCGTTGAAATGTCCTCGTAAATTCGCTTTACACACCTTTGCTGATGGTAACGCGGGAAAATCCAGTTCTGGGTTGTGCCGTATAGATAGCGTTCGATAAAGTTGAGTACACTGTCGGGCTCAAGAATTTCATTGTACAAATATTGCACTGCATAATCATCTCCCGCAATTTTCTTATTCAGTAAGCCAGTGTTAAACTCTCTGAAATCTTCTTTGGTGGGCGGCTTGCTGAATGTAGTGGCAATTTTTGCCTTCTCGTCATCGGAAGCAATGTGTACAAAGGCATGGTAAAAAATTGAGCGTTCAGTGTCCCGTAACGTGTATTGTTCTACAGCATCTTTTACTGATTGTCCTGCGAGCGTGTGCTTTAGTTCTACCGTAATGATTGTAAAACCATTCAGGCAAATGACAATGTCAATACTTTGGCGGTCGTCTTCCTGCTGCCTTGCATTGGCGGCACTTGTAAAATGATACTGACGGATGACGCTGAAAATATTCTTTTGGTATTGGGCTTCCTGGTCTTTGTTGTCGGTGCGTTCTGGTTTGAAATAAAGTAAATCCAAATGGAGTTGACTATTTACTTTCAGGCCGGCACGCAAGAGTTGAAACAGGGGCTTGTTTTGTAGTTGTTCTTTGATTTTTTTACCGAGTTCTTTTTTCCATTCGTAGCCAAGTTCTGATTTTACTGATTGTAACGTTGAGCGTTGAGTATCTTCCCAAAATTGCTCAAGCCTGTCCCAATGGATGCAGTTGTCTTTATCTACCGTTATTTCGCTATCACGGAAAATACGGTAGCCCCACTTCGTATCAAGCTGATGACAGAAGTGGTCTTCAAAAATTCGTTCCCAATCTTTACGCTGTTGCTTCGGCATAGGCGTTAACGTTTATCTTGCCGGTTACGGCTTCGTATATCTTTATTTTTCTTAGCTGTTGTAAGCTTTCAATTTGGGCTTCAATGTTTTTGATAAGGTTGTCAATTGATTGGATTCGGGTTTCTAAATAACTCGAAATCAATTCTTGTTCTTCTTTAGGAGGAATTATGACTTTAATATCACCAAGTTTGGTTGAACTAATTGCGGGGTAACTTACTCCGTCTGAGTTAGCAATTACTCTTTCAACAACGATATGGCTTGTCATCTGATAGAATAAATACCTTGCATCAAATAAATTTTCAAATGCATCAATTACTGCAAAACCAGTAGAAGCAATTAAATTTTCGTCTGGATTTTGAACAAAAGCAATTGCCCTCAAATATGTTCTTACTGTTGAAAGTATAATGCTATTGTGTTTGACCTTTCTTCTCGCTCTACTTGGGGCTTCCGAAAAAGTCATTTCTTGTAGTTCTAAGAACTCACCAGTTGAAGTAACATTACCTATGTCAATATATTTGATTTCATAGTCAGGTGGCGTCTTCTCTGCAATTACATCTTGATTTACATGTGTCACATTTTTTAATCTATTAATATCCCAATGCCTCGGAATTTTTCCTAACCACTCAATGCCGCTATCTTTCATTTCGGCTTTTGAGTTCAGGCCTTTCGTTACTGCATTGTTAATTTCTATTTGCCGAAGTTCTTTCAGTTTTTCTGCCTGTGCTTTTTTGTTGGCTATCAGGCGGTCAATCTTTTGGGTTTGGTCGTCTAAGTAATTACAGATGTTTTCTTGTTCGGTTTTATCTGAGGGAAACGCAATTCTTAAATTATTTAAGGTCTGACTGGTTAATTGATTAATGGTTGTTGTTGAGAACATCCCCGTTTGAGATGTGAATATTGGCGAATTAAAAAAGTAGGAAAAGTACCTCCAGTATTTACCACGGAATACAACCATGAAAGCACCAAAAGTATGACCCGCTGACTTTTCATCAATGCAAATATTCTTTCCTACAAGGTGGGCACTTCCATTTCGTGCACAAATTAGAATGTCTCCCTTCTGAGTTATAAGATTCGGGCTTACTTCTTTGTTTACATAAACGCAATCATCGAATGCAATGACACCCTCCTGAATATTGGAGGACCTTAATACAAGGATTCCTTCTTCATTTTCAATTACATCATTGGGACTGTACGTCAACCCAATAATAGCTTCACCAAGATGCTTTAATCTTTTAATCTGCCAATGCTTAGGTACAGCACCAATGCCAACAAATTCACTCTCTTTATACTCTTTGTATTTACTTAAGCTTGCCATAATGGTTCGTTTTGCCAGTCGGGTTTCATGCCCAAAGCATTTGCGTCAATGTTCGGGTACTTTGTAAGCAACGCATCGAGTCTTTGTCTAAAATGGTTACCCGGACTAATAGTATTGAGCAAATATTTCATGCAACATAGGTGTACATAAAGCATCGGAAACTCCTTAGCTGTTGGTACATCAGCAATCCATGGGTTTGGCGGTTTGGGTAATAGTTTAGGGGTGCCGGGCAAATTCTTATTCCACAACCTTCCATGGTGAGCACAGATGTTTCGTATTTGTGTAATGCTTTGTATCCAGCTGGGTAAGAAGGAATGATTTACGGTACCAAGTTCGACAGCTATCGCATCTTTGGAAGCAACGGTGGGTAATAAATTTCCGTAGAGTTTTGAAATATTTCCAAGGCTTGCTACTTCAATAGTTTTCCATGCAGGCGGTCTGCGCGTTTCGGTGTGGTATTTCTTTCTGTGCTCTTTAATAAAGACTTCCTTGGTTTGGTTCAATTCGCGGTCAATGGCTAAGAGTGTTTCTGTATGTTCCACTGCATTTTTAAAATTAGCGGCATCTTCAAACCACCATGGTGATAATTCATGCGAGAGGTGGTAAATTAACTTCGTTCGAAAGCCAATTTCAATGCGCTCAATTACGTCAAACAAAAGCAGGCGCAATTCTCTATCGAAGCTGTAAATGGCAATTACGTTTTCAAAGGTGCTATTCGGCTTAAAGGTATGGTTCACTTTATCTGCCTGCATCGGCCACCAATATCCGGCAAGCCGGTAATAACTGATATTCTGTAAGAGGGTGGTCGCGGTGGGTTCATCAGCAATTATTAACCCTCTGGTTTTCAGCTGGTCAATTTGCTGTTGTATGGTTATGGCTGGTTTGTTGTATTTCATTTGGACATAAAAAAAGCCCAATTACCGGATAAAAGGGCTGTTGTTATAAAAATGGGAAGGGCTATAAAAGCAAAAGACACGCCCTGGGACGCTGTTCTTATGGGTAGCGTGGCGTGTACTGTTGATGCAAATATAACGCAATATCTCATAGATGGTTCCATTCGGCTAATTAATTCCTAATTCCTTCATTAACAGAAGGTTTTCGTCCTCTAAACCGGATAATTCAGCCGTAACGAGGGGTGCTTCCCGCAATGGCTGGTACACATAAAAATGCTTTGTAAAGGGTATTTCATAGCCCTTTTCCTCGGCTGTTATTGTCCATTTCTTTTCCACTTCCTTTTTCAGGAAGGCTTCCTTGTCATCTTTCCACGGAATGTACTCGGTGTCTTTCACAATCTTAGGCACATTGATGGTGGCTTTCAATCCCAGTTTATTACCGTCTAATGTTTTGCGAATAGTTATTGTGTTATCGGCAGTTTTCTGTTTCAGAGCCAGTTCGCTTTCCGGGTTCAGCGTAAAGGTAAATTCACCCTCCTTGCCTTTTTTATCTTTCAGTTCTGCTAATCGCTTTTTGTCAGCGTCAGTCTTTATAATCAACGTATTCTCAATTTTATTTTGCGCAACGGTCACTTCCTTTTCCTCCGTCATTGGATTACCGTTTTCGTCCGTTCCCTCTAAGTCAAGATATACTTTGCGGAAGGCAAAATCTTCCAGTTCAAAAATCTTGCTGTAAGGGCCGGGTGCAAAAGCTTTATGAATGTCAATGATTTGTTTTATCTGGTCGTTGGCTTTTACATAGCGTTCGTTTTCACCACTGCCTTCAATGCCATTATGTATGCGTCTGCGTTTGTTGCCCAAACTTCGTTTCATCGGTTTCCAAAAGTCAACGGCATTAATCAATTGAATTTTCCCTTTTCGTTTTTTGGGCTTGTTGTTTCGTATCAGCCAGATGTAAGTAGCAATGCCTGTGTTGTAAAACAATTCTGTCGGTAAGGCAACGATGGTTTCAAGCCAGTCGTTTTCCAAAACATATTTTCTGATTTCACTTTCACCGCTTCCGGCATCACCGCTGAATAATGGTGAACCATTATGAACGATTGCAATTGCAGAACCGCCCAACTCGGCAGGTTTCATTTTGCTAATCATGTGCAGCGTGAAGAGCAACTGTCCGTCACTGCTGCGGGGTTGCCCAACATCAAACCGTCCGTTGCTGTTGGTTAAAACCTTTTTTTGAATTTTCTTCCAACTCTTACCGTATGGCGGATTGGAAAGCATGAAGTCAAACTGTTCGCCTGCTGCACCGTCATCGGTTAAGGTGTCGCCTTTGGTGATGTAGGCTGTTTCATCTTTTAGTAGTAAATCAGCTTGCGCTACGGCCCAAGTTTTGTCGTTCACTTCCTGTCCATACAAAACAACTTTGGCATTCTTGTTTATTTTTTCTTCAATAAACTCTTTGGCAGCCGAAAGCATACCACCGCTACCACAAGCAGGGTCGTAAATGGTAACGAGTTGTCCGTCTTTGATTGCTTTCTCGTCCATGTCGAGCATGTGCGTCATCAAGTCAATTACTTCGCGTGGAGTATAATGTTCTCCAGCTTCGGCATTGTTAGCTTCTGAAAACTTACGCACCAACTCTTCAAACACGTAACCCATTTTGATGTTGCTCACTTTTTCGGGGCTTAGGTCAATCTCCGAAAAGTCTTTGATGAGCGTGTATAGTATTTTCTCTTCTGCCAGTTTATTGATGTGTGAACGAATACCCGAACGGTCAATGATGATTTTAATATTGTCGGTATAGCCGTTCAGGTAGCTGATGAAATTGTTCTTGATGCTACTTTCTCCTTCACCTGCCAAGTCAGCCAACGTAAAATTGCTCGTGTTATTGAATTTGATTTCTTGTAATACTTTCGCGTTCAGTATTTGGGTTTGAGTGGCTTTGTCCACCTTGGCCAGTTGCTTTTCGAGTTGCTTCTTTAGTTGTTCGGTCTTTTCAATCAACACACCTTCAATCCTTCTAATAAGAACCATCGGGTAAATTATATCGGGGTATTCCGTCCGCTGAAATATGTCTCTCAGTACATCATTTGCGGTATTCCAAATCAGTGCTACTTCCTGCGATATATCCGTGTCTCTTTTCATCCAGTCTTTTTTTGCTATTAAGTTGGCTAAGATAATATTTTATGCGCGTGTTGGCTAAAATTTGGCTCTTTTGGCTGCTTTGGTTGTGGGTTGGGTTTGCGCGGCAGCCAAATGTGCCAAATGCGGGCGGGGAATTCGGAGCAGAGTCTTTATAAAAAAAGCGAAGGGTCGGCCAGTTTCAATTATCACCTGTCCCAAGTTCTATTTTTTAAGGTTCAAGTTGTCCCGAAGCGGTTAACTTGTCCACGTGGGAAATCTTTATAAGTAGAGTGTCGCCCGTTAGATGACCAAATTGTCCGGGCCCTATTGCTACCAACGTTTGTGTTTCTTCAGTGGTGCGCTTCCGAAGCCGCGTCCTGTCCCCGACACAAAACGTTGAACGAAGATATAAACTTTGGATTACACGTCACCGCACCATTGAAGAAACATTTTGTTGGGCACTCGGGCGCGTCAACCGTTATTTAGTTCACGACTTGTCTCAAGTCGTCCGTTATTTTTCGTTGACGAGTCCGAGTCCACTGTTAGCAAAAACGTTGGGTCTTGTACAGTTTTGCATTTTTCAAGTCGCCCAATATAAAATGTCGCGGTGTAAGAAAGGTATGAAGTGACCACGCTCTCTCCGCGGGAAATATTTGTCGTTCTGATGTCTTTTTGATTGTGCGTCACCGTCTGCCTGTCGGCACCAAGTCTGCGAAGTCAAACGTTGGTTTGTCTGCCGCGTCCCGTCTACGGAGACGCGTCCCCTGCCTGGTGCCCAACGTTTGTGTTTCTGCAGTGGTGCGCTTCCGAAGCCGCGTCCTGTCCCCGACACAAAACGTTGAACGAAGATATAAACTTTGGGCCACACGTCACCGCACCATTGCAGAAACATTTTGTTGGCGGTTCGTGCTTAGAAACAGTCTTTAAATTTTACATGAAAACTTAATTCCTAATTCTTTAACAAAGGTAAAGTCGTCAATCCATCTTATCCCCATATTCTCACACACATTTGGAATCTTTATCCTTTTAGTATTCATTGCTGTCTCAAGATTCTCCTTTGTCACAACGGTTGCGTTATTACTCATGGCATGAGAAATCAACCAAGGGTCAGCGAGCGACCTACCTTTAATATTGTCAACTAGCAATTTATGTAATGGATTGGCTTGAAGAATTTTCTGCCAACATCTAATTACGTCTTCTGTTGGCTTATGTATTGGAATTGAACTTCGTTTTAGCCATTTCGAAAGGTCATCTTCAGTTTTTTCGCTCTCGTCCTTTACAATAACTTCATTTTTGACTTCTTCAGGAATGAAAATTCTACCTTGTTGACCTAATTCATTTAATATTGTCCAATAGTCTGGACAAAAGTCTGGAGAATAATATTTTTGCCATGCTTGAATGAGAACATTGGCGTCTAAACAATAATTATGTGCCGTTGAACTCATTTATAAATTTGCGCTTCTAATTTGTGAAAATTGGTAACTGGTGTCCCTAACAAGTGACTTGCTTGAGTCGGCTGAACAAAGCCACTTCTTAGCGCATCAAGAACAACTTGTGTAAAAAGTCGACTGTTTTTGTTTAGCCTTAAAAGGTATGGATTGGGTCCACCTGGTTTTTCTTTCTGTCTAAGTTTTAATGCAGCTTTCTTTTCCTCTTCCCTTTTTAAAAATTCTTGATAATCAATGTCGACTTGTTTTTTCAGGAATTGATAGGAGGCCGTAGATATGATATTTAAATTTAATGCTCTCACTAAAAATGCAAATGAACTTACTCCAAGTTTTCTTGCTGACTTGAATATTTCTTGTGAATTTTTATAAACTGCGTTGTCGAGATTTATTATAATTTCTTTTGAGATTAGTGCGTTGGCAGCAACTTCATTGCAGAATAGTTCAACAGGATTAAACTTATTTCTGTTTATGATTTCAGGGTCAATTTCATTCGAAATCCCTGTTTCAGCAATCCAAATATGCGCAAGCTCATGAACTAAGGTAAATAACTGCGGAGCATTCCAATCGTCTGAGTTCACGAAAACAAAGGGAGCAAAGGGGTCAGCGATTGCAAATCCTTGTAGTTCTTCTGAGTCAAGTTTCATTCTTGAATGAATGAAACTTGTCCGAGAAACAAAAATTCCGTTAGATTCAGCTGAATCTATCCACTCTCTAATTGGGTTATCAGTTTTATATAGAGCAGGATTAATATTTAGAGTTGAAAGAATATCTTTAGCTACAATTTCAGGATTGTCATTCGTTGTGAATTTTCCAACAAATGGTAATTTTTCTTCTTTGTTGTCTGCATATACGTCACTAATCCAAGCCTGTTTTTGCTGAATCTCACGTATTATGAAAATTGAAGACGTTGTCAGTTCTTTGGAGCCTTTCTTTCTAAAGTCTTGAAGTGGCTGAAAGTCTCTTGGAATTTCTGGTAGAAAAAATAGGGCAAATGGCCTTTTATAAGCTTTAGCCAAGGTTTGAGCTTGTCTAATTGTTGGTTGGCTAATGCCATCTTCCCACTCCTGTAGTTTTTCAATGGTCACATGAACTTTAGCCGCAGCGGTTTCTTCGGTCATTCTTGCCGATTCTCTCGCCCATTTTAGAACATTTGGTGTTATAAATGCTTTGTCCGCCATTTCAAGTTCAAAAATACAATTTTTGGGGACAGTTCGTGTCTCAATTGTTGTTGACAGGGTCTATTTTAAGCATGACCGCCAACGTTAATATTTGCGATCGGGCGGGAATTTGAAACTGCGTCCTGTTCCCAACACCGAACGGAATAAAGATAACAAAACTTTGAACCACACGTCAACCCCGCCTAGCGCAAATATATTGTTGGCGGCTGCCATTTTTACTGCAATCTTAATATCTCATGTGTCAACTCTTTATAGATATAGGATATGGTGTCGTTGTCCACCAGTTTTGAAAGTCCTAAGTCTACGAGCTTACCTTTAAGTAATTGTCCCCAGTTCTTTTTGTCGGCTTTCTTGTAAAACTCTTTTAACTCCTCCAACTCGTTAAAAATTATCTCTTGTCCTAAACCTAGTTTCCACAACTCAGTTTTAATTTCTTCAATTTTTTTGTCAAGCTCTTCACTTGATTCGTTGATTTTACTGTAATTGATACTTTCCTTTTTTCTTAAATTTTCCACATAAATCTTCCCACGCGCTGTCAACTGTGCAGTTATTGTCCGCGTGTGAGTAACTTTAACATAATCTTGGTCTTCAAGTATTTGAATCAACTCTCGTTCTTCATCGTATCTTTTTAGCACTATTCCATTTCCTTGTAGAATTGTCGAAATTGGATAATAGTAATCGTCATATAGGTCGAATAGCTTTTCTAAGATTAAGGTCAGAAGTTGTTCGGTCGTGTATTCCTCACGAACTTTTAAATTTGTCGTGTCGGGTTTAATAATCGCGTCACAAACGCTGAGTATCTTTTTGTAATAGACTAAGGTATTGACCTTGCTTTTTAAATCTTCAATTGTCTCCTTCTTTAAGTCCTCGATTCCCTTCCTTGTCCCAGGAATATTGTATCTGCCTTCTTTGCTGTAGTAAAAGTCGTTTGCGAACTCATTTGTTTCTGAGTCGAAAGAGTCCTTAAGAAATTTTGTGCAGTCCGTTGTCCAAGTTTTAATTTTTTGTTTCAATTCGGTCAGTCCGGTTTCATCTTTAACCGGCTTGCTAAATTGATGCAACTCATTTGTCGCGGTTAAGAATTCGTCAATCTTGTCCGTGAACTCTGTCCACTTGATTCGTAGTACCATACTTTTTTAAAATGGTTGCCGCCAACGTTTGTGTTTCTTCAGTGGTGCGCTTTCGAAGCCGCGTCCTGTCCCCGACACAAAACGTTGAACGAAGATATAAACTTTGGATTACACCTCACCGCACCATTGAAGAAACATTTTGTTACCGGCTGGCGGCCGTCACACCTCACTTGCTTTTTCAATCGTTCTTTTTTCAAGTTCTTCAGTCAGTCGAAAGTCGGTCTTTTTGATTTTGTCCAACATAGGTCTAACTGATTCTATGTGTCCGCTGAGTTTTGCGTCAATTATTACTCCAAGTGTCCCGGTAATTTTAATGCCTAACTGCTCTGCATATCTTCTTCCTTTGTAATCGTCTATTATTAATAAACAATCAACCTGTTCGATAGCAAATGCTATAGCACTTGCTTCTCCTTTGTCCAGCGATGCCTCTAGGATTTTTTGGTAGGTTTTATTGGCAGGTTCTTCAATTGTGAACCAATCCGGTAACTCTTTTTTAAATTCGTTGGCAATTTCTTGCGTGACTATAATTTGTCCAAAGAGTTTATTCAAAAGCTTCAGTTCTCCAATCTTGTCGAGAAGAATTAAACAGCTAGTATCAGAGATTATGACTTTTTGCATTCTCTACGTCTCGGTCAAGGTCTGAAGATGGATAATTGAAAACAGAAACTCCATAGGTTCCCAAGATTTCCATAAATGCCCTTTTTGATAGTCCAACTAAGTCGGCAGCTTGTCCCAGCGAGAGCTTTCCTTTTTCATACAGTCTTGACGCTATTGCCATAAGGGCTTCTTTGTTGTCAAAGTCCACTGTGTCCGGTATATTTATAGTTATGGTTTTCATGTCCCAAATCTACACTTTTATTGTCACTTTTTTCTCAGTAGGTCGCTTGCCGGTAACGTGAGTATTTGCGTTCGAGCGGGGCTTCCGAAGCCGCGTCCTGTCCCCGACACCGAACGCATTAAAGATACGAAAACGTTGGATTACGCGTCAACCCCGCTTGACGCAAATACATTGTTATGGCGCGTGGTTTCTCACACTACTTTATCTTTGAAACGTTTCTGTCGTTATACTTTACGATGTAGTCAAATAGTTTTTTGCGCTTACTTGTTTCATTTTTAAACTCTTTTAATAACTCTGGGTCGTCAGACGTCAGAATTTTCTTTAAAAGTCTCTTAGAAAGTACAAACGGTTTTCCAGTATTGTAGTTGATTATGATCTCGTCCTTGTATGGATATGGAATTGGTAATATCATAAAAGGGAAGGCAGATATACCAAATGCTATTCTGGTTCCTCTCTCTTTAAAGTAACAATATCTACCCTTCTCCAAAATCTCGTTGTACTTGTTCCAACTAACAAATATTTTCGAGCCGTCAGAAAAACCCCAAACTTCTCTCTTTTTTAATTTCTTTAGTCGCCCTGTTTTACCGTCAGAGACTAGGATGTTTTTTCCATCAAATTTAAAGTCGTCCAAACCGGACGGATTGTTGTACTTAAACTCGTCAAATGTTTTGTATATCCCTTTCTTATAAGCTGTCGTATTTATAATGTAATTGTCCCGATTTTTCAAACTGTCGCTCGCTACTTGTGCAAGGGTGTCAATTTGTCCAGCTAGAAGAAAACAAAGCAAAAGTCGAGACATAGTTTTATTAGTTTTTAAATGAGTCGCTTGTTGAGAACCATGCGCCATAACGTGAGTATTTGCGTTCGAGCGGGGCTTCCGAAGCCGCGTCCTGTCCCCGACACCGAACGCATTAAAGATACGAAAACGTTGGATTATGCGTCAACCCCGCTTGACGCAAATACATTGTTGGGCGCTGGGCGGTCAAGCGACCCAAGTCCTTTTCACTAGTCTTCGTCACCAATCAAATCATTGTTTTCTAACTAGTCACTTGTCAACGTTAAAGTCTAGGTCGTCCTGTACGTCCAGTACTAACAATTTCGATTCAACGTCCGCTCACCTCTCTATTTTTCTTCAAATGGTTTCTCAATCCCCATATTGTCGTTGCTGTCGGCATGAGTAGAAGTGTCGGCATTGGATTAGTCCCTCGAATCAGAAATAGTATTATCCCAATTGCTAATCCAATGAGTCCATGTCCAAGCAAGTCCAACCACATGTTTTTAGAAAACTGAAATGAATTCTCCCTTTTGTAAAATTCGATTATTTCCTTTTTTAAATTCCCCATATGTCAGTCTTTAATTGTTAAGTCTCGGTTACATTTATTTTGTTTTTCAAGTTAGCCGTAATTCGAAAACCACTTTCTCCGCTTAGACATTCACTCATTTTGAAACTCGTCCCGCCTTGCGCCCAACGTTTGTGTTTCTTCAGTGGTGCGCTCCCGAAGCCGCGTCCTGTCCCCGAAAACAAACGTTGAACGAAGATATAAACTTTGGATTACACC
>Ga0209972_10002851_pt1 | contig 13814 bp, 16 predicted proteins | sample NOAtaG_7_FD_187302 | JGI IMG/M metagenome (GOLD analysis project Ga0209972, IMG submission 187302) | Freshwater lake microbial communities from Lake Erie, under a cyanobacterial bloom - NOAA_Erie_Diel1S_2200h metaG (SPAdes) (version 2) | ecosystem: Environmental > Aquatic > Freshwater > Lake ... | reverse complement strand
AACTTGCGCTGCTCCCTTGGTCTCAACGAAAGTATCGACCATCTCTATCTTGAATGCCTAGACTTGGTGTCCGAATGGTCCTGTCAATTGCTCGAATTCACAGAACGGAATCACCATCATTTTCGGGAGGACCCTGAGTGTTTTGATCATTCGGAAGATGTCTACAGGGCCATCGCGATGGTTCAATTTGTCCAAGAGGCGGTACGTGTCCATTACAACACGACTTTCGCAGAGGGAGAGTACAACGCAATCGATTCTCGAAATCTCTTTTTGACTGGCGTACTCACTGGCTTTGGTGGAACATGCGTATCGTTACCGGTGCTCTACGCTGCGCTCGCTCAACGAATCGGCCATCCGGTTGAGCTCGCCCACACATGGGAACACTACTACTGTGTGTGGAACAGCCAGAACGGCTTTTGCTTTGAGGCGGCCGGCAGGGGTTTTGACAAACGCACTCACGAATACTATCGCCATTTCCGTAGGATAGTGACTGCAGAGGATGAAAGTACTTTTGGCTTCCTTAGACCCCTCAGTCGCAAGGAACTTTTTGCTTGTTTTGCGAAAGAGCGATCCCATTGCCTACAAGAGCAATTTCGTTTCGACGAGGCACTCGAGGCGGATTATCTTGCCAAGACAATAGCCCCTCATGTTGCACAGTTTTCGATGGCGTACGCACTCACGAATTCCTCACGTGAGCTTTTTCGAGTGCTCGGTGCCACCCCTTCACGTTCGATGCTCGCTGAAGTTGAGCACCTTGAGAGAGAATTGTCCTCACAGTTGAACGGTCCTGATTCGAGTCCTTGCAGCAGTGCCGCAGTCATGAATCTACAGCGGATATTACGAAATAGGTATCAATCAACGATTCAGCAAGAACACGACGACGTGTTCAGCGCGTATACTGATTTTACGTAATGTCCTAAATGCAAGGAACGCTACCGTGTTCGACCCAACGATTGGCCGCTGGCAGACGAAAGACCCCAAAAGCTTCGATGCTGGGGATACGAACCTGTATCGCTACGTGGGGAATCATCCTACGATGGCGACAGACCCAAGTGGGTTGTTCGAGGAAGGAATTAAGAAGCCCGGTGAACAATGGCACATCTTCAATATCTTTGCTTCCAATCCAGATCAGGCAAAATATGTAGTTCGTAAGGTTGGTGGTGACGGACCACCATACGCCTCTGAAGTTGTTAAAAATGGGATCAAGTCAACAGGCCCTTCGATTGAACTACACCCGGTCGAACATGTTCTTAATCAACATCTGGGTGGACAAAGCCCATATTCCCGTGCGAGCACGTTGCGTAATGGTGCTCCAAAGATTCGAGGGACACCTGTGTGGGAGGACATTAGCAAGTTGGAGGACGGGCAGTTATTGACACATGAAGACATCGTTAAAGCGTCGAAGGAATTCTTGTCACGGAACGAACACTTGCGTGAACGATTTGAGATCTGGAAGAATAATCAAGGGAATGAGGGTGAAGTGCTTATTAAGGGAGATGTACCAAAAGAGGCGGTCTACTCGCAAAGCGCGATTCGACTGCATCGAGTTTTGAATGGTACAGGTAAAGTGCTGTTTGTCGGTGCGGTAGCGATGGATACCGCATCTTTCTTCATGGCGGAGGATAAAGCTGGCGACGCCGCGCGGATTGCGGGTGGTTGGACAGGTGCATGGGCTGGTGGAGTGATCGGTGCTGGGACGGGCGCCGCAGGTGCCGGGATCGCAGGGCAGCTTGGTCCTCAGGTAGCGATTCCTGAAGAACTGATCACTGTTCCTGTCTGTGGTTTTTTTGGGGGGCTGATTGGTAGTTTCGCTGGTTACTGGGCGGGCAGTGTGGCTGGTAGGAACTACTACGATTTCATCCAATCTGAGTTGGATAGGTACCGACAGTGATTCGAAACTATCGTAGACTTCTCGAAATATGGAACACGGACTACGGCAGGGCGGGTGGTTGGCTGATCGAAAAACAAGGAGAGCCTATCGGTGTCCTATTCGATCCTGTTTGTTCTGAGATGTTCTGGGAGCGTTACAGAATTCGGAGTTATGGAGAAAACGATAGGAACTCTGAAGTCACGTCTGAGGCATTCTGGCGAAACTTCGACTTCGCGAAGATAAAGTTTCGATCAATCGCTGTTGGAGAAATTGCAAAGAATGCAATTCCGGCAATCGATCCTTTTGATAATGAAGGACGTGTGTCGATCAGAGGACTTTACGTCAATGCGCGAGATCCGAGTTTTTGGGATCGGATGGTACTTTTTGTTTACCGATTGATGAAACAAAGGCCAGGATGTGAGTGAACCTTCCAACCTTGGATGCCTGAACCTTGATGAAGAGTTGCGTTGTCGGTGATGTTTGAACTGAAGACCGTTGGCACGATGCCAACGGAAGGTTTTAGCAGGATGCATTCCCCGGCTTGAAGCGGATTGGCGGTTGATGTCAACCAGTTGGGTTGGAAGCGTTTCCGGTTGGAATCGCTAGGGCACGTTGCGTTGGCCAGAGATGATAGAACTGAAGTAGCGAGTGCATGGACGCCGAGCTGAAGACGGGCGGGATGGCAAGGATGCCAGTCGGGCACGACGCGACCCAGCATCCTCAGTCGTATTACTTTGCGCGAGCTTCCAACGCCCCTGGTGCCGGACTTGCGCATTTCGTTATCGAGACACGTGGCTATCTGCACTGCTCCGAGCCACAACATTCGGCGCTTTTGTGTGCGAGAACTCGGCGCTATGAGCATGATTAATCCTGCACTCGCGATTGGAGTCCGCAAGGATCTGGGATCGATACTTCGATGGCTGATTTACTCGTTACTTCATGCTCCATTCTGGTCTGATCTGACCGCCTAAATGGCCATTTTGCGGCCGTACGCGGACGTGGAGACAGTTGTCATACTAAGCAAGTCATTACTCGGCTAAGGAGCAACGCAAAATGTTTGACGTCGAACCGTTATGCATGCTACATTCCTATCTGCGGCAACTCCATCCTCCAATCCGTCCCCAGGAACTCAGCTATGTTCGATCCAACGATTGGCCGCTGGCAGTCCAAAGACCCGAAGAGCTTCGATGCTGGGGATACGAATCTGTATCGCTACGTAGGCAACCATCCGAGCTATGCGACCGATCCTAGTGGGTTGCAAGCCCCTGAAAAAGCATCAATTCATTCATTGCGAAATCCCGGTGACGATGGTTGGCACGCTCCCAGTGGACAACGGATGTTTTATGCGAATGATTTGATTTCATTTGGACGGCAATTAGAGAGGGGAGAGGCCGTTGCGCCCGATCTATACCTTGATTCCAAGTCTCTTCAGTTGATCGAACTTGGACGAAGCATTGAGAATGGCTCATACGCCGTCAACCAACGACTCGCGAGATACAGCGACGAGTTTGGCAGCCACATGAGCTTTTGCATGTCCTGCCATGATGCTACTAACCATGCATCCCGACTGAAAATGGGGATCGCGAGTGATACATTGAATGGCAGCTGGGCTCACTTCGAAGCTGAACTAGCGATTATGCTTGGCCCATCTGGCGTAGGAGCTGCTTCCAAGGGCGGAAAGATATCGTCTACGGCCTTTAGAAGGCTTCTTGCTTCTCGGAATGTTGCTCAATCCGCTGAGTCCGCGATAGTAAATGTAGGCGGCAAAGCACATCTAAATGTTGCTATGCTGGAAACGCCTGAGGCTTCGCAGTTGTTGATAGGTGGAGTCGAACCGCTGACAATTGGCACTAAGGGTGTAGCTGTTAGCCCATTGGCAGAAGGAATCAGCAGATTCGGACTTTGGAATCTTCCCGAGACCGTCTTGCATTCCGAAATTACTTCAATGAAATCTGTTTTTCCGAGTACCGGCAATTTCGCTTTTGCCGTTGAGGAACAATCAAGTGGTGCCCTAGCAATCGTGCGGGGCTCTAGCGGCCAGAAGGTGACTGCTGGCCTCGTTTCGGCGCCAGTCGAGGGTGAGAACTTATTTGCTCGGATGCTTGTACCGTCGAAGTCAGGTGCGCTCAGAGAGCACTGTTTCGATCCCGAAACAAAGCTACTTGAGTTTTTTGGTCGGAAGAGCAAGCCTGGGCAAATTTTGCTTTACTCTGAAAACCCACTTTGCCCTGGATGCGCCTTCACAGCAGACCAGTTCCAAACCGTATACGGAAACATCCTAAGCATTGGTGAGGGTATTCCGCGATCGCAAGTGCCAAAATAGGGTCTTACGATGGATAGGTTGACTCAAGCAATTATGGCCCAGAACTCGGCAGATGTGAAATCATGTCTGAATCAGAGTATCGATTCTTCGGTTCGCGAGAAAGCATTGCTTTTTGCTATCAATGAGCACGCCGGATATGACATACTGAAGTTGCTTCTCGAAAGTGGTGTTGACCCAAACTCAGCTGATGAGTTCGGGCAGACTGCACTACAACTTGCTGTAGACTGCTCGATCGATCGTTACGCATTTGAAGTTGATGACGAATTGGATTTGCGAATGATTAAGCTACTTCTGCAATATGGAGCCAGTCCTTATGCTGTCAATTTGCGTGGCGAAACAGCAATAGATTGGGCTCGAAATCAACTTCCTCTAGCTTCGCCAATCCTACACATCCTAGAAATGAGCCTTGGAGATTCTGAAACCGCCGAACAGTGAACGTGACCGAAGGAGTATGGCCGCAAGTTTGGCGGAATGTCGACGAATGTTCCAACGTGTGAAGCACGAAGCGAGTTGATGGCTTGCGTTGTCAAGATGGTTTGAACTGCAGGGCGGCGACACGCTTCGCTTCGGCGCTGCAGAACATTCTGGAAAAAAGCGCTGCTCCGAGCCACAACATTCGGCACTTTTGTGTGCGAGAACTCGGCGCTAGCAGCGACGTTTATCCTGTCATCGCACTCAGACGGTTCAGCGAGCAGGTGTTGACGCGTCGATCACTGATTTGCTCCTCTATTGATGCTCGAGTCGTATACGATCAGACCGCCTAAATGGCCATTTTGCGGCCAGTGCGCGGACGTAGTGACAGTTGTCGTTTGGACGCTAGACAGCGTGCGTCTGAGGAGCATCGCAAAACATTTGACGGCGGACCGGCATGCATGCTACATTCCTATCTGCGGCAACTCCATCTTCCAATCCGTCCTTAGGAAATCTGCTGTGTTCGACTCGACGATTGGCCGCTGGCAGTCCAAAGACCCGAAGAGTTTTGATGCTGGGGATACGAATCTGTATCGCTACGTAGGCAACCATCCTAGCTATGCGACGGATCCGAGTGGGTTGGAAGAATGGGATCCAAAAAAACTGTCGAGAGCGTTTATCGATAAACTAATTGCGGCAGGCGCTGAAATGCGTGTACATCTTGGGTCGGCGGACGACAAACATCTGACTGTCTCGTATCGATACATAGATCCAGAAACCGGAGATGAACGTATCGCGATTTTTCGTGATCGAACGACGACAAGTTGGATGTTTTGGTCCAATACTCATTGGGAGCTTATGGGTACAGCCCCATTACGAAACATGAGTATGGAACAAGCGTTCGATACCATCCACGATTCTCCGCTATCAGTGAAGTCTCACAACGATGCAGTTGCATTCATGCAAGCGATACCCCTCGTTCGCACGGCGGATTCGATCTCTCAAGGCAAGGTAATCGAGTCTGGATTGAACCTTGGAAATGATGTTATTGATGTCGTTTCACTTGGCGGAACCGCTGCGGTCCGAACTGCCGGAACAGAAACGATCAAGTGGACCGGTCGAAGCGTACTTGCTGGCCAATGGGGATATGGTGCGTACGAAGCATATGCCGAGGGCGACACGTCCCGTCTCAAAGGAGCGGCGATTTCATCGGTGTTGTATGCAATGGCCGGAGTTAAGAATGGAAGTAACGGCTCACTATCAGCCCCAAAGGGATTAACGGCACTTGGTGGTTCACCGAATCGAATTGCTGCTTCCTCGTCACAAATTGAATCTTTGGTAGGCCAAATCAAGAGTGTTGCTCAAAGCTCAACGTTTGTTCGACGGGCTAAGGCTCTTGGGTTTACAGATGAGCACTTGGCTCAAATTGCAGGTCGGATAGACGCCTTACACGCAAGTGGAAACATTGGATTTATTCGTTCCGGTGGATGGATAGACGATACGCAGTTCCTGATAGGTTGTTCTTCAGCGTTCCGAAATGGTCGGATTCGTCATGAGTTGGGCCACCTTCTAGACGATATTCGATCCCCAGGACTGCTGGCAGAAGCTAGTTCCTCAAGGCTTTCGACTCTTAGGATTTTTGGTCATGAGATGACAGCTTTCGGAACTCAAGTTGGCCGTTTCAACCCGATTCGTCCTTACGGTTCGCTACTGACCGGAATTCATAACAACTACGGCTACGTTGGTTCCGTCCCGTTCATCGGTGGAAGCATTTATGTCGGGTGGTTCGTTTCCAATGAAATTTCTGAATGGGTCTGGGGGAACTGACATATGCATCGCAGTCCCCCAAAATGGCTTTGGATCACTGGAATCGTTGGGATCCTGGCAGCATTAGCACAACCTTGGCTCCAGCGCGGCGCTGGAATTTCGGCGACGACGACTATAGTTGTCGCTTTTGTAGTTGCCGTCGCATGGATCGTACTTGATCTATTACTTTCCAAGTCTGCAAATTGAATGGAGCCGTCTACGACGACACCTTGAACGTTGCAAGAAACACTACGAATTTTCGGCTGTTCCTGGCCATGCTTTTTAGCTTCCTTGCGGTGGTCGGATCGGGTTCTGTCGCCATCCGGCGCTGCAGAACATTCTGGAAAAAGGCGTCCGAGAACTCGGCGCTATGAGCAAGATTAATCCTGCACTCTCGCTTCGAGTCAGCAAGGAATTGGGATCGATACTTCGATGGCTGATTTACTCGTTCCTTCATGCTCGATTCTTGCATGATCTGACCATGAAAATGGCCATTTTGCGGCCAGTGCGCGGACGTAGTGACAGTTGTCGTTTGGACGCTAGACAGCGTGCGTCTGAGGAGCATCGCAAAACATTTGACGGCGGACCGGCATGCATGCTACATTCCTATCCGCGGCAACTCCATCTTCCAATCCGTCCCTAGGAAATCTGCTGTGTTCGACCCGACGATTGGCCGCTGGCAGTCCAAAGACCCGAAGAGCTTCGATGCTGGGGATACGAATCTGTATCGCTACGTAGGCAACCATCCTAGCTATGCGACGGATCCGAGTGGGTTGGAGAGGATTACCGCAAGATCTTTTTTGATGCTGCGAAACGTTCTGCGATGAATTCTGTTCCCTTTCTCACGGAACTGGAACAAAAAGAACTAAGCTCCGTAGAAACCCAAAGAAGAGGGAAAAGATCAAAATTCTGGGAGGTACATCATCGGTACTCTCAGGATTCTACGATGGGTAAATGGCTCACGAAGCAGCTTCCTGATATTGGGAGTGTGAACGACCCAAGGAATCTGTCACTGATTACTTATCACATACACACAGAAATTACCGAAGAACAAAAACATTTTCGGGAGAAGATTTCAAAAAAATACGAACTTGGATACGATCGAACCAAACCCTATTTTTTAATGGTAAGCAACATTGAACTGCTGAGCAATATTGATCAGACTGCAATTGCAGAACAATACGACGTGTTCGTGAAAGATCAAAAATACCGATTCTCGGGATTCTATCTAGACACGTCAATTGTTTTGCCCCAGCTGAATTTGGAGTTTTGATTTGATCGAGTTATTCTAGGCCCAAAGGAGGCTTTTAAAATGACCCGATCCAGAAGAACTTTTACCTCGCAAGAAAAAGCCACGATCGTTTTGCGGCATTTGATCGACAAAACACCCGTTTCCGATCTCTGTGACGAGTTTGGGCTCCATCCGACTCAAATCTACACATGGCAAAAGCAGATGACAGATAACGCTGCTTTGGTATTTCAGACGCCCCGCCAGTCGACCAAGCAGGAGGATGCCAAAGACCGTAAAATCATTGCTCTTGAGGCCAAAATCCAACAGAAAAATGAAGTCGTCGCCGAACTGCTCCACGAGCACGTGCAGCTAAAAAAAGAACTTGGGGAACTCTAAATGGATGCTGGGTTCCCCCTGATACCCGCGACCAAGTTGTCGATTACGTGAATCACTGGAATCACCGAACCGAAATCCCAGCTAAGCAAATCGCTGCATGGCTCGGGGTTGGCGGCAGCAAGTATTTCGACTGGAAGAAACGCTATGGCAAAGTCAACGAGCACAATGGAGCCATCCCACGGGATCATTGGCTAGATGGATCCGAGCGAAAGGCGATCTTGGAGTTCCATGCCAAACATCCCCTTGAGGGATATCGTCGTCTGACCTTCATGATGCTCGACGCGAACGTCGTCGCAGCAAGTCCATCGAGTGTTTATCGTGTTCTGAGCCAAGCTGGTGTTTTGAGTCCATTTCAGGGAAAACGATCTAAGAAGGGAACTGGATTCACGCAACCGCTTGCTCCCCACGAGCATTGGCATATCGATATCAGTTACCTAAACATATGCGGTACTTTTTACTTCATGTGCAGCATCTTGGACGGTTGCTCCCGCGCGATTGTCCATTGGGAAATCCGCGAGAAAATGCAGGAGATTGATATCGAAACGATTGTCCAACGAGGCCGAGAAAAGTACCCCGATGCAAGACCTCGAGTCATCACGGATAACGGCCCCCAATTCATCTCCAGAGACTTCAAAGAATTCATACGTATCGCAGGAATGACCCATGTAAAAACTTCGCCCTACTACCCTCAAAGCAATGGAAAGATTGAGCGATATCATCGGACGATCAAAGGGGACTGCATACGGGCCAAGAGCATGACCAGCGTTGATGATGCTCGTCAAGCAGTAACACAGTACGTCCATCACTACAACACGGTCCGGCTCCACAGTGCGATTGGATACGTGACGCCTCATACGAAGCTTGCTGGCAAGGAAAAAGAACTCTTTGCCCAGCGAGATGAGAAGCTCGAAGCGGCTCGGGAAAGACGAAGGCTTCGGCGAGCTGAGGCGATGCAAAACGTTGCATGAGTGTCCGGAATCGATTAGATTGAAACTTACTTGAGCGGAGGATAGGGCAATGCTGGGAAGCAACCCGAGCGCCGTCTCAGGTCCAGGATCGAAGGGTTGCGTCAACCGAACTGGCTTGGCGCACTCCTTCCCTTCGATTCTGGTGAGAATGCGATAAATCCAAACGCTGGGATCTTGAAGATCTCAAAACAAATTAGTGACCGTTACCCATTTACGATTAGCGCTGATCAGACAGAAATCCATTTCACGCTGAACCAAATCACAATGACGGCGATTGACATTGTAAATATTACTCGCAGATCTAATCATTCATTACCGCTTGGGCTCACTGAAAAGGCGATAGAGAGACTCTTGACGCGTCAGCCCGAATTCCTAGGTCGCATTAGGGATATATCTTCTAGTTTAAAGGACTCTGCCAAATGGATTAAGGACGGTGGAAAAACGCTTGGCCTACCCTTTTTGGCGTTTATTGCTGTGAGTACGGGCCCTATTGTTGGCGTTGCTACAGCCAAGGAAGATGCGATTGAGGATTTGGTTGATCACTATGCACGCTGCCTTGATCGCTGTAGACGAGGCACCGACGTAAGTGCTCAGGGAATGATGGATATCCAGGACCTTAGTCCAAAGTTTGATGCCGTTGCCCACTTATTTGGCCTTAACGATGAGATTCGTGGTTTCGCAACGTATTACTTTCATGCTCTCAGCGTCCGAAGAAAATGAGCTGGATAACTTAATTGCGAATCATTGAAATGAAGAGTGACTTATGACTATTCGATGGAGCTATAATTCGGCCGGAATGTTCACTACCGACTTGCTTTATTGGTTGTGGGGCGGGGTGGATTCCGAATACTGTTTTGCGAGTGAACGGAGTTCTGTTCCTGAATTGCTAGGGACTTTCGTTGGTGATAATCGAATCATTGTTGAGGATATCGATGCTGGATTGTTGGACCAATGTGATGTCGACACTACTTTTACAAGGTGCATAGGGTGCCGACGGATTTTGCGGGAAAATTACAGCAGTGCAAAATTTGTCGTGTATTCGAAGTATCGAGAGAGTTTTTTAGGATCATCGTTCCTGAATGGATTGGTGATTTGTCACAGGCGTGTGTTGATGGCAGTGGAAACAACCGGATTATCTGGCGCTCGATTTCTTTCGCAACAAAAGATCGAGGCTGGAAATCGTCGCAGCGCGAGTGGGCAATGGTCGGACGAGAACGATCTTTCTGGTCAACATTTTGGTGAGTACTTTCTGCTTGTCGGTTCAAGTTGGATTTCTGAGGCTGCAAAGGTTCGGTTAGACGATACAGATTGTCCTGTTTGTGGAGAAACGAATCCGTATGTCTGTTCAATGTGCGGTCATCTGACCCGGACCTGTTCGAAGTGCAAAACATCAGATGTTTTCGATTTTGATCCATTGCCCGCTACAAGACCATATCGATTCTCATTAGATTTGCGCGACTGGACGGGCGAGGATATTGTGCAGTCAGTTTTTGGTGTCTGTGTCACTGGAAGAGTCATTGAGGTCCTGAGGCAGTCAGGGCAAACGTGTTTTTCGTATGGACCTTTGCGATGCGACATTTCAAATCTTCCAGCTAGATTAAAATCGAGAGTAATTGAAGCGTCCCGCTCGCATGATCAACTAGATCGAATGACTCTTCCCTTCTTTTCGCCTTCCGGTGACGGCAGATAAATTGGGCACCTCCGGTGAGCGTACGCCCCGCTCCGCGCCACAACATTTAGCACTTTTGTGTACGAGAACTCGGCACAAGCAGTAGGACTTATCCTGCTCTCGGCTTTGAAGAAGCATGGATCGATACTTCGATGGCTGATTTGCTCGTTACTTCATACTTCTTTTTTGCCTGATCTGACCGCGTAAATGGCCATTTTGCGGCCTGTTCGCAGACATGGAGACAGTTGTCGTTTGGACGTTAGTCAGCGTGCGTCTGAGGAGCCACGCAAAATGTTTGACTGCGAGCCTGCATGCATGCTACATTCCTATCCGCGGCAACTCCATCTTCTAATCCGTCCCTAGGAAATCTGCTGTGTTCGACCCAACGATTGGCCGCTGGCAGACCAAAGACCCGAAGAGCTTTGATGCTGGGGATACGAATTTATATCGCTTCGTGGGCAACCATCCTAGCTATGCGACGGATCCGAGTGGGTTGGCAGAGGGGCACCATTGGATACCCCTAAGCGTTGCTAGGTATTTTGAAGAAAATAATCTGATTTCGCTTGAGGATTATCACTACTTTGGAGGACGAACCTCCGGGCCGCTTGTTGGAGGTCATTTTGGGGATAAAGACCATCTGGCATACAACGCACACGTTAAAGAGCAATTGCAAAAGTGGATCGATCACAACATCACCGACAACTCGAAGAAAATCGCAATTGAGAAGTTTGTCGACAACATTCGAGATGGAAAGACCTTTGATGGGAAGCCGAGCTCGAACTCATACAATGCCAGGCTAGTCAATCCCAATATGTCGACCGACAGGAGTGTAATCGACGCTTTTGATGGCGGAACTCGGCAAGACATTGAAGCGAGGGGTGTTAGATCGATCGACAACTGAAAATAGTCTCGGATGCGTCGACTGGTTGAGTCTTCATTTAACACAAAACACATAACTTCAAAAGGAGCAATGCGGATTCTCGTTATCGTCGGCACCACGATGGGTGTTGTGAGCAATGCTGGCAATGCGAAAGCCGCGAGTGATGTTCTTACTGATTCCCAGGCGATCAGGAAAGCCAGAGAGTGGGCTGAAAAAGGGAGTATTGACCGAGTACAGCGATGGTTGGTTGGGGAGGCAGAGGGGCACAATGCCGAACCTTCCGTGTATGAAGAGCTGCGCACCATAAATCCGCTTCTAGCGATAGCATTTCGAGCAGCGGTTATTGCAAGTATTGAGGCCTATAATCGAGGTGAAAACGATGCGTTCGAGGATAATCCGTTTGGCTTTTAGTTGTCTATTAGGTTTGTCTGGAGCCGGTGAAATGACGCGAGCTGATGATCCCTGGGTTGACCCAGCATTCTTACTCGGCCTAATTGCACGAGAATACTGGGCTGCTATCGAACAGTCTCGGTCGACATTGCCTGAATTCGTGGCGAGCTTTCAGAATCGTTCGAAAGCACAATCGAGGTTCTTGGTATGCGGTCTTGAACGACAAGAAGACCGCTTAGTGCCTGTTGGCGTGCTGGTAGATCGCATCGAGCAGGACAAGATTTTTGGCACTAGGCTTGAAAATGATGTCAAGGCAAAACCAAGTCAACAACGAACTGAGATGGAGTTCAAGTACGTCGTTGATTGGAGCTATGTCGATCTATGGGAACTACAAGGCGGAAGACTTTGGAGAGAAGTTTATAGAAAGCTTAGCAAGGGGCATCGGCTTGGTGCGGCAGATTACCTACTTCGCTTTTGTCGACTCGATCCTCCACCGAAGCAGACGGCAATTGAGCGAAAGCTGTTGCGATCCATAATCGAAAGCGACTACGAACTCTTCGAAAGGCTTTTTCAAGAGGCTGGATCACCTCAAAGCATTCCAAAGACAAACTTCGACGAATCCCGTCGGTTCACCGTTCACGGAAGTAGCACTATCTGGGCAATTGCAATGAGGTATTCCTCTGTTCCATTCGTGAAACGGTACTTCGCAAGTTTTGATACGCCATCGACCGAACTACTCTATTTTGCCGTATCTATCAAACGGAGTGATGTCCTGGATTTAGTCTTAGCGAGTGGTGTTTCGGCAAATGTTTGCGACGACATGCTTGATACGCCTTTGCATATCGCATCGCAAAGTGGCGATGAATACGCCGTTGCGCGTTTGCTTGAAATGCAGGTGGACCAAAACGCACAGGACAACGGTGGACGAACGGCTCTTCACAATGCGACAGACGCGAAAATTTTTTCGATGCTGTTGGACGCAGGGGCTGATCCTTACATCAAGACAGACTCTCCCGTCGAACCGCAGAATGCAATAGAACGAGCCATTTCGGAAGGGTATATCGACATCGTTGAAGAGTGTGAACGTCGAGGTCTGATTGCTCCAAGAATTCGCGAAAAGACTCGCAGGGAGCCATCGATCTACGAAAAGGGGGAAAAGGCAATTCAGGAGTACGAGAGATCGATAGGATCTGATAGTTACGATGTCTCGAAGTCCTTTCGAGCTGGGCCAGTGTTGCCATTCGACTATCTTGATGCCAGATCCGGTCGGATTGGATTTGGCGACGTAGGAAAATGACCGACACCCAGCGTTTAAGGGCAATCCACCGACGGACGCTCCCTTTGCGTCCTTCCTGACAACCTCGTTCGGGTACTGGGATTCACGAGGCAAAAAAACCAACCGCGTGCAATCGATGTCCCTCACCGCTTTCTACTTAGAGAAGTTAAGTGCCCTGCTCCGATCCAGAACATTGTGCACTTTTGAGAGCGAGAACTCGGCGCCATGAGCAAAATCAATCCTGAACGCGCGATTGGAGTCAGCAAGAGACAGGTATCGATACTTCGATGGCTAATTTACTCGTTACTTCATGCTCCATCCTTGCCTGATCAGATCGACTAAATGCCTATTTTGCGGCCAGTGCGCGGACGTGGGGACAGTTGCAGTCAGTACGCGCCAAGGAGCAACGCAAAACATTTGACTGCGAACCGGCATGCATGCTACATTCCTATCTGCGGCAACTCCATCTTCCAATCCGTCCCTAGGAAATCTGCTGTGTTCGACTCGACGATTGGCCGCTGGCAGTCCAAAGACCCGAAGAGCTTCGATGCTGGGGATACGAATCTGTATCGCTTCGTAGGTAACCATCCGAGT
>Ga0209972_10002847_pt1 | contig 13830 bp, 12 predicted proteins | sample NOAtaG_7_FD_187302 | JGI IMG/M metagenome (GOLD analysis project Ga0209972, IMG submission 187302) | Freshwater lake microbial communities from Lake Erie, under a cyanobacterial bloom - NOAA_Erie_Diel1S_2200h metaG (SPAdes) (version 2) | ecosystem: Environmental > Aquatic > Freshwater > Lake ... | reverse complement strand
CACTGAATTTGCCAGCGAGTTTGATACTACTGCTGGCCAGTCAATAGCTTTGTCAACCACCCGGTCAACGCCCCGGTTCTGCAAATGCGATGAGCGCACCCAACCGACCCCCGTTGGATTACCTCCTCAGTCGGCATCCCCCGGCTTCGATCATTCAACAAACAGAATTGTCCCGACTCTGCAGTCCCTTGCCAGTGGAGAGTGCGGCAAGACAGATCTGTCCCTGACCAATCCCCCGGTTCGGGATCGTAGCGGTACCTGGCTCCGATACCATGCCTTCCTGATCTAAACCACACTTGACCGTTAAGTGTCGGCAGTGGCTCGCCCATTGGGAGCGAGACTATTTTATTTCATAGCAAAAGACAGGAGTTATTCATCATGCGAACGATGTGGATCGTTTTCCTATTACTCGTCTGCATACACGTCGGCGCGTGGGCGCCGCTGGCCGAGGGGCGTGAGCGCCGGGGCAAGCTTCAGGAGGCGACGATCACCCTCACTGACAAGGGATATCAGCCGGAGCGGGTCAAGCTCAGACGGGGAGTGCCGGCGCGACTCACCTTTGTGCGCAAGTTTGCGGCGACCTGTGCCACGGAGATCATTCTGGAGAAGTACAACATCAAGCGTGACTTGCCGCTCAACCAGCCGGTCGTGATCGAATTTACGCCACTGAAAGCGGGTCAACTGGAGTATACCTGCTCGATGAAGATGGTCGGTGGAAAGATTGATATCAAGTAGGCATCAAACTGCATTTGGAGGAGAAACTAAGATGAAGAGGACAATTTTGCTGCTGAGCCTGGGGTTGCTGATGCTGAGTGGATGCGGAAAACCGGCGGTTGAAGGCCCGACCGGAGTGCAGATTGTGGCGGCGCCCGGAAACGGGCTGACGGCATCATTGAGCAACAGCAAAGGCTACCTGAGCGGGGGGCCGAACGAGTTCACGCTCGATTTCCGCAATGCCCAGGGAGAGCCGGTCGAGGTCGGGGCGATCACCCTCTACTTCGATATGCCGGCCATGGGTTCGATGCCCTACATGAGGAATGACGCGACACTGACGACAACGACGACGCCCGGAGTCTATCGTGGGGCGGTGACCCTGGAGATGAAGGGAACCTGGCAGTCGAAGTTGAGCTATCAGGGTCCCGCCGGAAGCGGGGAGCTGGAGTTCACCGTCAATGCAAAGTAATGCCGCGAGCAGAGACTTGTCGGCGAACAATTTATACTGGCTACACTGGCTCAAGAGGGAGATCTCCATATGATCGAGAAGCTGATCGATCTCTCATTGCGTAATCGGTTCCTGGTGCTGGTCCTCTACCTCGGACTGGCGGGATGGGGCTACTGGGCATTGCAGACGACACCGATCGATGCGATACCCGATCTGAGTGAGAATCAGGTGATCGTCTTCACCGACTGGGCGGGCCGCAGCCCACAGGAGGTCGAGGATCAGGTGACCTATCCGTTGACGGTCAACCTGCAGGGGCTGGCCGGAGTGAAGGTGGTCCGTTCGCAATCGGCCTTCGGTTTCTCGATGATCAACGTGATCTTCGAGGAGGATATCGACCTCTACTTTGCGCGGACGCGGGTCCTGGAGAGGTTGACCCTCGTCGGGGGGACGTTGCCAGCCGGGGTCAAACCGACCCTTGGGCCGGACGCCACCGGCGTCGGCCAGGTCTTCTGGTACACGATCGAGAGTGACCGGCACAGTCTGATCGAACTCCGGTCGATTCAGGACTGGTTCGTCCGCTACCAGCTCAACGGCGTCCCGGGAGTCGCCGAGGTCGGGAGTGTCGGCGGCTGGGTTCAGCAGTACCAGATCGATGTCGATCCGCACAAGCTCCGTGTCTATGATCTGCCGCTGAGTGAGGTGGTCATGGCGGTGGAGCGGAGCAACAACAATGTTGGCGGCAATGTCATCGAGGCCAATGGAACGTGGACGGTGGTGCGCGGGCTTGGGTTGATCGAGAAGCCTGAGGACATCGCGAGCGTGGTCATCGCGACACGGAATGGGACGCCGATCTACGTGCGGAACGTGGCGACGGTCAGCCTGGGGGGAGCCTTCCGGCAGGGGGCGCTCGATCGGAACGGGGCGGAGACGGTTGGCGGGGTCGTGGTGGCCCGCCACGGGGTGGACACGCTGACGGTGATCAATGGGGTCAAGAAGAAGATTGCCGAGTTGAAGACTGGCCTGCCGCCGGGGGTCCGGATTGAACCATTCTATGACCGGACAGAGTTGATCAATCGGGCGACCGACACGCTGAAGTGGGCGCTGATCGAGGAGATTCTGCTGGTCACCCTGGCCCACATCATCTTTCTCTTCCATTTCCGGTCGATCCTGATCGTCACGCTGCCGCTGCCGCTCTCGATTCTCGTCTCCTTCCTGATGATGCGGTATGGCGGGATCTCATCGAACCTCATGTCATTGGCCGGGATTGCGATTGCGATCGGGGTGCTGGTCGATGCGGGGATTGTCGTGACCGAGAACTGCTTCCGTTATCTTGAGCAGCGGAAGGTCGATCCACGCGACCGGGCCCTGGTGCTGGAGACGGTCCGGGAGGCGACAAAACTGGTTGGGCGACCGGTCTTCTTCTCGATGGCGATCATTGTCCTCGCCTTCATTCCCGTCTTCGCGCTGACCGGGCAGGAGGGCAAGCTCTTTCATCCGCTCGCCTTCACGAAGACATTTGCGATGATCGGGGCGACATTGATCTCGATCACGCTGGTGCCGGTCCTCTGCACCCTGCTGCTGGGAGGCAAGTTTCACCGGGAAGAGGACAACCGATTCATGAGGGTGCTGCAACGCCTCTACCGGCCGACCCTCAGCTGGGCCTTGCGCCACCGGGGGGCGACGCTTGGGATTGCGGGGGGACTCTTTGGGATCGCCGTGCTGCTGGTGACGACCTCGACGTGGCTGCCGGCAACGCGGCGGGCCAATCTGCCACTGATCGGTCCGCTGATCGACCGGATGCATATCATGGGCCGCGAGTTCATGCCGCCCCTGGACGAGGGCGACCTGCTCTTTATGCCAGTGACCGACACGAGCATCTCGCTGCCCCAGGCGCTCGAGATCACCAAACGGCAGGATCAGATCATCAGCAATTTTCCGGAGGTGGCCTGGGCGGTAGGTAAACCCGGACGGGCCGAGACCTCGACCGATCCATCGCCAACCAACATGATCGAGACCGTGATCCACCTCAAGCCGCGTGAGCAGTGGCGTGCGGGGATGACGCCGGAGCGGCTGGTGACCGAGCTCGATGCCGCGGTGAGTTTGCCCGGAGTGACCAACATCTGGACCCAGCCGATCCGCAACCGCATCGACATGCTCGCCACCGGCATCCGGACCGAAGTGGGATTGAAGATCTTCGGAAGCGATCTGAAGGTCCTCGAAGAACGGGCGGCGAAAGCGGCCGAGGTCTTGCGCGGCATTCCGGGAGCGAGTGATGTCTACCCGGAGCAGATTGCCGGCGCGCCCTACCTCAACATTCGCATCGATCGCCCGGCGGCGGCGCGATTCGGGGTTGGCGTCGGAGAGATCCAGGAGGCGATCGAGAAGGCGGTCGGGGAGACCAATCTGACCATGACCATTGAGGGGCGGGAACGCTTCCCGGTCCGGGTTCGATATTCACCCGAGTTCAGAAGCGATCCGGCGGAGATTGGCCGGGTGCTGGTCGGATCACAGCAGATTCCGCTGAGCTCCCTGGCCCGCCTCGACCTCGAGAATGGCCCGTTCATGATCTCAAGTGAGAACGGACTGCTGCGGGCCACGGTGCTTCTGAATGTGCGGGGGCGGGATATCGGAGGGTTTGTCGATGAGGCAAAGGAGCTCATCGCGGCCAGCGTTCCCCTGCCGGCCGGATACTTCTTCCAGTGGAGTGGCCAGTACGAGAACCAGATCCGGGCCAAAGAGCGGCTGCAGATTGTCGTCCCGGTCGTGCTCTTCATCATCTTCATCCTGCTCTTTATGACCTATCGTTCGGTGCTCGAAGCGGCGCACGTCCTGCTGGCCGTGCCATTTGCGCTGACCGGGGGCGTCTACCTGCTCTATGCGCTGGGATATAACGTCTCGGTGGCCGTCTGGGTCGGGTTCATCGCCCTCTTTGGAACCGCCGTGCAGACCGGGGTGGTCATGGTCATCTATCTCGAAGAAGCCGTCGCGAAGCGCCGGCGCGAGTGCGTGGAGGCCGGACGAGCCATGACCCGCGAAGATCTGCGCGAGGCCGTCACAGCTGGGGCGCTGCTGCGCCTGCGCCCCAAGTTTATGACTGTCGCGACAACGATCGCCAGTCTGGTCCCCATCATGTGGTCGACGCGCGCCGGGGCGGAGGTCATGAAACCGCTGGCCACGCCGGTCCTCGGGGGAATGGTCAGCTCGCTGATTCACGTGCTGATCGTCACTCCGGTCATCTTCCTCTGGCTCCGTGAACGACAGCTGGTGAGAGTGGAGAAGGGAGAGATTGAATGAGAGCAACGACTTGGAAACTATCTTTGGTGATCGTGCTTCCGCTCCTTCTGACCAGCCCGGCGACGGCACAGGAGGAGCGGGGGCTGACGCTGGACATCGAGGCGGCGGTCAGGTACGGACTTGAGAACCACAAGGGAATCGCCGCCGATCGGGAACAGATTCGCGCCGCGACGGGAAGGCTGCGGCAGGCGGGGCTGAAGGCCAACCCGATGATCGAGAGTTCAGGGCTGGCCAGCTTCACCGACACCGGCATGCAGAATGGGGTGGTCGGGGTGACCCTTCCCCTCGAACCAGGGCGGCGTGAACGGCGGATCCAGCTCGCCGAGCGGGAGCTGGAACTGAAGCGCCAGGAGGTCGCCGATCGGGAGCGGATGCTGGCGGCGGAGATCAGGCTGAAGTTCGCCGAGGTTCTCGAGACGCGGGAAAATCTTGCCTTGAGCCAACAGATTGTCGACTTTAACCGTGAGCTGCAACGGCTGGTTGGCGCGCGGGTAGCGGAGGGGATCAGTGCGCAGATTGAAGCGAACATGCAGCTGATCGAGTTGCGCCGCAGCGAGGCGCGGGTGAACAGTCTCGAAGGGCGTCTGGCCGGCCTGAGTGAAGAGCTGAAGGGGTTACTGGGGCTCCCTGAATCGACCCGGCTGACGATCGACGGGGCGCTGCCCTCGCTGCCGCCCGCCGCGGAAGAGGCCAATGCCCCGACAACCTTGCCAGCAAACAGTGGGCCAGCCACAAACTGGCTGGCTGAAGGGCTTCGGAATCGTCCCGACCTCCGCGCGGCGATCGCCGGCGAAGAGGTTGGTGAAGCGATGATCGCTATGGCGCGCGCCGAAGGTCGTTTTGATTTGAGCGTCTTTGCTGAACTTGGCTGGCAACGCTGGCGCTTCCCGCAGATGGGCCAGTATCCGCCGGCGGGCATCGCCACCCCGGTCGAGCTGGAGCCCAATCCGCCCAACCTGCCGCTGGAGCAGCCGCTGAGCCCGTTTGATGGGGGCAGTGCGACGGCAATTGCCCATCCGCCGACCCCGACGACACCGAACCAGCTCTACCCAATCGGGATGACCAACGGAATGATCCGGGGCGGGGTCAACATCACGCTTCCGGTCCGCAATCGTAACCAGGGCAACATCGAGGCGGCGGTCGCGATGCGCAGTGAAGCCAGGCTGCGGCGTGAGTTCATCCAGTCGATAATCTACCGGGAAGTCCGCGCGGCCATCGAGAAGATCAACGGCGCAACGCGGGTCCTGCAGACCTTCAACAACCAGCTGGTCGAATCGCAGGAGAAGAACTACCGCATCGTCCAGGCCAGCTTTGAGCTTGGCCACGCCCGGCTGACCGATCTGCTCGCCGAGCAGCGTCGCCTCAGCGAGCTGCGGATGGAACTGACCATGGCGCGGAGGGAGCTGCTCGTGGCCCGCATTGAACTGGCCCGCGCCGTGAGCGCCAGGACCGTCGGGGCCAATGCTGCCCAAGCAGGCCATGAAGGCAGACTCAGCAACTGAAGATTGAGGAGAGACAAAATGCTCAACTATGATGAGAATTCGGGTTCCGGTCCGCGACTCAAAAGAGGATTGATCGTCGCGTTGACCATCAGTCTGATCTTGATCGGCGCGCTCGCTTTCGGTCTCTGGCGGCGGCCGCAGGGCCCGACGGAGACAGCCGGAAGACCGGTTCCAAAGGTCGCGAGCAGCCCGGTGGCGAGTAACCTGCCCGCCGACCTGGTCATCTCGCCGGAGATGATCGAGCGGGCCGGCATCAAAACCGCGCCGATCTCCACCCGGCGACTCGAGCCAACGCTGCGGACGACGGCCACGGTTCAGCCCAACGCCTATCGTGAAACGCCGATCATGCCGCTGGTCGAGGGGCGCGTGACAAGCGTCAGGGTCCAGCTGGGTGACCGGGTCAGGGAGGGACAGGTCCTCGCCACGATCTACAGCGCGGAGCTGGCCGAGGCGCAGATGAAGTACCTGACGGTCGAGGCCAACCTGCAATTTCACGCCAACCAGGCGAAGCGATTCGAGAAGCTGGCCGATCTTGGCGCGGTCAGCCGCCAGGAGCTGGAGGAGGTCAACTCGCGGCTTCGTGAACACCACGCCGAGCACGCGGCGCTCCGGGAGCGGATGATCCTCTACGGACTGAATGACCAGGAGATCCAGCGGCTGAAGAGTTCGACGCAGGTCCGCTCGGAGGTTCCGGTGCATGCCCCGGCGGGCGGGATCGTCACCACGCGTGATGTCAATGTTGGGCAGAACCTGAGCATGCGCGACCGGCTCTTCACTCTCACCGATCTCTCGACGGTCTGGGTGATCGCCAATGTCTATGAGAAGGACTTCAGCGTTCTGCAGACAGGTCGGGCTGTCGCGGTGACCACCAGCGCCTGGCCAGGCAGAGAGTGGTCGGGGCGCATCTCCTACATCGATCCGCGGATCGATGAGACAACCCGCACGGCGCGGGTCCGGATCGAGCTTGGCAACCAGGATCAGCAGCTCCGGCTGGGAATGTTCGTCGATGTGGCGATCAGATCGGCCAGCGCTGGGAGTGCGGGCGGGAGCGAGGAGCAGCTCGTCATCCCACGCGCCGCCATCCAGAACCTCGGCAACGACCGGATCGCTTTTGTGCCGGTCGGCTCCGGGCGGTTCCAGGTTCGGCGACTGCTTCTGGGCGCCGAGCAGGACGGTTTCGTGCAGGTGCTGAACGGGCTGGCGGCTGGCGACGAGGTGGTCACCGACGGGAGCTTCTTTCTGATGGCCGAGCTGGGAAGGAAGGGGTCCGGATGAGCGACCTTACCGCAGGGCAACGACCGGATCGACCCGCGCCGCGTGGCGGGCAGGATAGATCGCCGCAATCAGACTGACCAGCAGGGCAAAGAGAATCGCGCCAGCGGCGAGGTACCAGGGGATCGAGAAGAAGTCGATCTGGCGCAGCCCCTGGCCCGCCTGCCGGGCAATCCATCGATTGGCAAGCAGGTTGGCAATCCGGTCGACTCCCCAGCCGGCGCAGAGACCGATCACCCCGCCCGCCAGGCCGATCAGCCCGGCCTCGACGAAGAAGATCCGCATAATCTCGCCATCAGAACCCCCAATCGCCTTCATAATGCCGATCTCGCGCGTTCGCTCGCGGATCGACATGATCATGGTATTCGAAATTCCAAACGAGGCGACGAGAAGCGCCAGCCCGCCAATCAGGGCGAGGCTCGCGTTGACGATCAGGAAGACTCGTTTGACCTCCTCAAGCTGGTTGCTGAGGCTGAAGAAGTTGAAGCCGCGGCGACGCAGCTCCTCGCGAACCGACTCGACGCGAGCGAGGTCAGCGACGCGCAGCTCGACATTCTGGTATCCCGACTCACCGGCGATCATCTCCCCGAGTTGACGGAGTGGATCCCCCTGCAGCTCCCGAAGCTGCTCGACCTCGGCAAAAGGGAGCCAGACGAGGGCATTTCCACCCGGCATGAAATCGATCCCGTCACCCGTCCGCAGGACTCCGACAATGCGGTAGACCCGTTCCTGATAACCTTGTGTATTGGGAGTATTGGCCGCAGTGGCGGGACGGGCATCGCCGGGCAATGGAATTCCAAAGACCGACTGGTTATCGTCATTGGCCGGAGCGCCGGGGAGGGTGAGCAGCGTCAACTCCTGCCCGATCACTTCCGCCGCCTCGCGGCGGCGCTCATCCTCTGATTTGAGCGGAGCGGGTCGAAAGGGTCCGCCTCCCTGGCGGGGGCTTCCCGGCTTGCGCCGCATGTTCGCGAGGAACCGCTCGGTGATGACGATCTCGCCCGGGGCGGCAGCCCCAGCCGGTGTCGCCGGGGCTGGTTGCAGATGGCGACCGGCCAGCAGATCGGTGAATCGCGGATTGTATTCAAGCTCTTCCGGCGTCTGGGGTGCGCCGCCAATCCCGATCCGGCGCGTCCGACCATCAAACCGGACGATGCCCTGGTAGATGATCTGCGGCTGCACGTAACGAACCCCGGGAATGGCGCGTAGCTCAGCCAGCGCGGCCTCGTCGAGAAGACGGGCCGGGGGCGGCGCAGCGGCGGCACCATTCTCTTCGTCGCGGCCGTCACGTCCGGCCCGGTTATCACTCAGCGCAAGCAGGGTGTCGGCTCCCGGACCAATGATGGTGATCGAGGTGAAGAGATCGATGCGCGCAAAGGCGTCGCGCAGCAGATTCTGCTGCAGCCCGATGCCAAAACTGACCATGGTCACGATGGCCCCCACGCCGATGATCACCCCGAGCATTGTCAGAATGGTGCGCACTTTTGCCTGGCGGAGATTGCGGAGGGCCAGCGCGATGATGTCGGTAAAGTTCATGATCTATTCCTCAACCAGCCCATCGCGAAGGCGAATGATCCGGTCGGCGTGGCGCACAGCCTGTTGCTCATCGTGGGTCACCAGCACGATCGTCCGGCGATCGGTATCGCGCATCCCGGCGAGGATGTCGAGGATCTCCGCCGCCCGCCGGCTGTCGAGGTTGCCGGTCGGCTCATCGGCGAGCAACACGCGCGGATGATTGGCAATCGCCCGGGCAATCGAGACCCGCTGCTGCTCTCCCCCCGACAGCTCGGTCGGGAGATGATCGAGCCGGTTCTGCAAGCCAACCCGGGCGAGCAGCTGCGCGGCCCGGTTCAGCCGTTCGTCACGCCCCACGCCGGCAAAGGCCAGCGCGAGGGCGACATTCTCACGGGCGGTCATGGTCGGGATGAGGTTGAAGCTCTGGAAGATCATCCCGACCGATTCGAGCCGGTAACGCGACATCTCACGCGAGGTCGCGCCGGCCAGACTGCGCCCATCGAAACGAATCTCACCGGTCGTCGGCCGGTCGAGACCGCCAAAGAGGTTGAGAAGCGTCGACTTGCCCGAACCAGAGGTGCCGATGATCGCCACAAACTCCGCGGGTTCAATCTGCACGGTCACGCCATTGAGCGCCCGCACCGTCTCGGCCTTCATCCGGTACTCACGCGTCACATTGACCGCTTCGAGAATCGACATATCGCTCAATTTCGGAATAGTTTAAAGAGGAGGGTCAGAAGTAAGCTCAAAAGCAGCGAGGTGGCCAGCGGAAAGTAGATCCGGAACGAGCCGCTCGCGTTGGTCCAGACGAAATCACCCGGCAGGCGTCCCGGACGCAGCCACGAAAGATTGACCCCGGCCGTCAGGAGCAGCCCCACGATCAGCAGCAGCGCGCCAATCACAATCATTCCTTTTCCAATCTGCAGGCTCATCTCTCTGTCTCTGCGGAACAACTCGCGTTGGGCAGGCCTGACAGGCCTTTTGGGGAGGTCGCGGACGGTGGTCAAAGGAAGTGAAGGGACCGGATGCAATCCGGCCCCTCCGAAAAGCGCTGTTTAGCAGAACTCGGTCGCGTTGAAGAAGTAGCTCAGCTCGATCTTCGCGTTCTCCTCCGAGTCGGAACCGTGGCTGGCGTTCTCACCGACACTGGTGCCAAAGTCGCCGCGGATCGTGCCCTTGGGCGCCTTGGTCGAATCGGTCGGTCCCATCAGATCACGCCACGCCTGGACGGCATTCTCTTTCTCGAGCGCGAGGACAACGCAAGGCCCGCTCGTCATGAAGTCGACCAACTCACCGAAGAAAGGGCGCTCACGGTGCACGGCATAGAATCCTCCAGCGACCTCTCTCGTCATGTGCATCAACTTCATGGCTCGAATCTTGAAGCCATGGTCGTTGATCCGCTGAATGATGTTCCCAATGTTGCCGGCACGCACTGCATCCGGTTTGATGATCGCGAAAGTCCTGTTCCCTGCTGTTGACATAGATCTCCTTGAATACTTGAATCTGCTGCTCTCAATTACTAAATGACAACCCGAAGTAAACCCTGATCATAACAGGACGATTTTCGCGAGGTCAAACCTGCGCAGCCCTGCATCGGGAGAAGCAGTCCGCCAACCTCGCGACGCCCCGACCTGATCGTTCCGCTACCCCGCCACGTCCGGTCCTAACGACTCTTCCTGACAAACTTCAGGGAGGCCGAGTTGATGCAGTAGCGGAGGCCGGTCGGCTCCGGCCCATCTTCGAAGACGTGGCCCAGATGAGAGTCACAGCGACTGCAGACCAGCTCAACCCGGCGCATGAAGAGCGTGAGGTCATCATGCTCAGTCACGGCCTCCTTGCGGACCGGCTTCCAGAAGCTCGGCCAGCCGCTGCCGGAATCGTATTTGTGGCCGGCCTCGAAGAGCTCCTGCTCACAGGCGGCGCAGAGATAGGTTCCATCCTCGTGATTGTTCCAGTACTCACCGGTAAACGCCCGCTCGGTGCCCTTCTGACGCAGAATGTAGTACTGCTCGGGAGTAAGCTGACGCCGCCACTCCTCATCGGTCCTGACAATCTTCTCCTCCATACGCTCTCCTCCTGGTGCGATTTTTTTCGTGGTGTTGCTTCTTCGATCAGCCTGGCGGTCCCGCTCCTGGGGGGGATCGCTGACCAGCAATCCGGCGAGGAGCAGCAAACAGATGAAACGCATCATGCCTCCCTCGTCAGGCGAGCCGGCGCGGCTCCGCTGGCGACGATCTGATCGATCTCACTGACGACAATCTCCAGCTCCTCGTCGGTGTTGAAGTAGTGCGGTCCAAGGCGAATTCCCGCGCCGGGTCGATAGTCGACCAGGATGTCCCGACGGGCCAGTTCACGGACGATCCCCGCGCCATTGGGCAGATCGATGATCACTGATCCGCCGCGCTGCTCCGGATCACGTGGCGAGTTGACCCGCCAGCCCCGGGCGTCGGCCAGTTCGATCAACCGTGAGGTCTGGCGCTGCGACTTGGCGCGGACACGGGCCACGCCGATCTCGTTGAGCAGATCATAGCCGCTCTCCGCAGCATAGAGCGCGGGAACGGCCGGAGTGCCGGTCAGGAAGCGGTGATGGTCCGCCGCATAGTCCATGGTCTCGGCAAAGGCGAATGGCTGGCGATGGGCCGCCCAACCGGTCGCCGCGGGAGCGAACTGCTGGACGAGGTCCGGACGCACATAGAGGAATCCGGCTCCCGGCCCGCCGCAGAGCCATTTCACTGAGCCACCCGTCGCAAAATCGACGCCCAGCTCAGTCAGACTGAATGGAACCGTCCCGACCGACTGGTAGACGTCGAGCACCACCAGCGCGCCTACCCGGTGGGCCTTCTCGACGATGGCCGCCACATCCTGAATCGCGGCGCTGCGAAAGATGACGTGCGAGATCGGGACGAGCAGCGTCCGCTCATCGATCGCCGCGAGCAGTCGCTCCGTCTCGACCGTGATCCCATCCTCGCTCGGGACTTCAACGATCTCCGCTCCGGCCTGGCGGGCGTGCTGCTCATAGACGTACTTGACCGACGGAAAGTTGAGTGACTCGTAGACGATCCGGTTCCGCGGCCCACGCAGATCGAAACAGGAGAGGATGAGCGACTGGCAGACCGAGACGTTCTGATGCATGACGACCGACCCCGGCGGAGCCCCCATAAGCTGCGCCAGCTTGTTGCCGGTCGTCACCGGCATCTCCCACCAGCCCTCCTCCCAGGCGCGAATCCCCCGTCTGGCCCACGTCTCGCCATACTCGCGCAGCCGCTCCGCCGTGCGCGCCGGCATCGCGCCAAGTGAATGGTTGATCAGATAGACCGACTGACCGAGAATCGGAAACTGGTCACGATAGCTCAAGAGATCGTCCATGGCGACGCTACCTCCCATATCCGAAGAGAACGATCCGGATCGATTTCAGAATGATCCAGAGATCGAAGAGAAGTGAGACATTCTTGATGTAGTAGAGGTCATACTGCAGCTTCTGCAACGCATCTTCAACCGACGATCCATAACCGTAGTTGACCTGGGCCCAGCCGGTCAGTCCCGGCTCGACGAGGTGGCGCTGCTCATAGTAGGGGATCTGGCGCGAGAGCTGCTCGACAAAGAAGGGCCGTTCCGCCCGGGGCCCGACAAAGCTCATCTCTCCACGCAGAACATTGATGAACTGGGGGATCTCATCGATGCGCGTCTTGCGCATGAATCGCCCGACCCGGGTCACCCGTGGATCGTCGGTCTGCGCCCATTGCGGCAGACCATCACTCTCGGCATCGACGCGCATCGAACGGAACTTGATGATGTGAAAGAGCTGGCCGTGCCGCCCTACCCGCTCCTGAATGTAGAAGATCGGGCCGCGTGAATCGAGCCTGATCGCCAGGGCGGCCAGGAGCATGACCGGAAACGCGAGGATCAGCCCGCTCAGCGCGAGCAGCACGTTGAAGATTCTCCGGAGGCTATTCCAGAAGGTCGTCCGCTTCCCTCCCCCCGAGAAGATGAGCCAGCTTGGACGGAGCATCTGGACGCTGATCTTGCCGGTCAGCTTCTCGTAGAGCGAGGTGCCCTCCTCGATCACCGCCCGCCCCTCGAGACGAATCTTGAGCAGCTGATCGACCGGCAGATGGCCGCGTCGATCCTCGAGCGCGACGACGACCCGATCGATGGAATGGAGATCAACCATCCGCGAGAGTTCGCGCACATTCCCGAGGACGGGCGGCTTGAGCAGCTTATTGGTCGGACGATCCGGACTCTCGGTGACAAAACCGACCACCTTGTAGCCGAGATCGAGGCGGAGCATCGCCTCCTGCGCGACGTCGCGGGCCAGCTTGTCCGTGCCGACGATCAACAAACGCTCGCCCAGCCGGGGATGGCGCATGACCCAGTGGATCATCAACCTCCAGCAGATCATAAGCGTCAGGGCAAGAAGCATCGAGAGCAGCGTCACGCCGCTCCCATAACGGGTCATCCCCCGATCCTCGAGCGGATCGAGATAGCCGAGCAGAAGGGTCGGACGAAGGGTGAAGATCAGCCCAAAGATGACGATCACCGTGCCGACGGCCTGGAAGAGATCGGTCAGCAGTTCCCGTCGGAGGCGCGGTTTCGAGATGTCGTAGAGGGAGAAGAGGTAGAAGATAAACTGGGAGACCAGGGTCGTCAGGGCGATCTTGTAGACTCCACGCTGGACAAAGAGGATGTCATCATAACGATCGTGGAAGCGGATCCGGATCCCGACAATGACCACCGAGAAGATGATCGCCGTCTCGACCAGAAAGACGAGCGTCGTTTTTAACCAAACCCCTCGGTGACCAAATAGTTTAAGCATCGTTGGGAATTATAGACGAGCGCGGCGGGAAGCGTCGAGTTAGAGCGTCCTGACTCATCCTTTTTGCCAGGGCTTTTGCATAGTCACCTCAATCGCCATTTTGCACCGGAGAGCAGTGGCAGTCATTCTGCCTGTCCCACCGGTCCCACCTGTCCCACCTGTCCCATTTAGATAATGACCTGTTTACATCCGCTTGACAGGACATTAGATTTAGAATCGAAGGGATTGGCCTTCAGTCAGGGCTAGGGTGTCGGTTTATGGGCGCAAGAACA
>Ga0209972_10002842_pt1 | contig 13846 bp, 15 predicted proteins | sample NOAtaG_7_FD_187302 | JGI IMG/M metagenome (GOLD analysis project Ga0209972, IMG submission 187302) | Freshwater lake microbial communities from Lake Erie, under a cyanobacterial bloom - NOAA_Erie_Diel1S_2200h metaG (SPAdes) (version 2) | ecosystem: Environmental > Aquatic > Freshwater > Lake ... | reverse complement strand
GCCAATGTCAGCAAACCCGATAACCCAGCCAAAGCCGCCTTCAAAGCATTACTTGCCATTACCCAACAACAAATTACTAAAGTGATTGAGGCTAGCATTGACCTGTATGGGGCCGATGAAAGTGGCACAAAGCCCAAATTCAACAGTGAAAACATGACTGCCGAACAAATCAAAGCCGTTTGTGAAGCCCTAATGCGCGAATGGTTAGGGCTGAAAGGATACACCACCGAACTCGCCCAGAACCTGATTGATATCTCGACATCTCGATATCCAGGTCAGTATGCCGCGATCGCCAAAGATATCACTAACCAACTTGAGTTCTAGAAAACACAAAAACAGTAACTCTCTCATCCAATTTAGATAGGGAGTTATTGTTTTTTTGAAGATACGCTATCGCGTAGAAGTCCATGACCTGATTCCTAAATAGAAGGGAAAAACTCATGTGTAATTCAACTAATCTCGTAGTTCTCTCTGGTTATGTCGGCAACGTATCGGCAGTACGTCAAACCAAAACCAGTGGCAAAGACGTACTAGACTTCAGTCTCGCTGTACAGCCCAAACCTCGTCGCGACAAAGATGGTAATTGGATCAACCAAGAACCTCTCTGGGTAAAGGTAGTCTGCTGGAATGGGACTGCGGAATATGCCGAAGAGCGCGCAGAATCTGGACGCTTTGTCGAGGTAACTGGAGTTCTAACTGAGCCTGAAGAGTATAAATCCAAGAAAGACAGGAAGCATCATGCGCGGACTGTGGTTCATGCTCAATCTCTCAACTTCATTGATGTTGTGAAGAAGTCTGCCGAAGACGAAGAGTATCAAGAATCAACCCCTTTCTATGATGACTTCTAGTTGAACAAGCAGAGAGCAATATTGCTCTCTGCTTTTTTTAGTCGCTATCGCTCAAGGCTCTTGACCAGCTAAGAAAAATAGAAATTAACTATGATTTACACTCACAAAGGTTATCAATGCTTGCTTACGCCCCGCATTACCAATCAAGTTACAGAATGGGTAGCTCAAGTTCAGAAATACTCAATTAGCATTGAGCAGAAAGTATTCTTCCAATGGTGTGGTTCAGAGTTGATCACCAGCTTTGACAAAGAACAGACCAAACAACAATTTGTCGAGATTGTGGAATCATTCTTGCAAGAATATGGAGATATTTTCCCCTTGTATCCCCGTCCAGAGCTGCCAGATGCGACGATTGAAGCGATTCTTGATGAGCGAGTGTACCTGACCATCAACAATAGTGGTAGACATCACACCGCCAAGTTTCGCGTATTTCCAGAAGAACGTCTGCGCGTATTCCCATCTCGTATTCCCATTCCAGTTGGTATTAAGCACAACGTGAAACCAAGGTACAGGCAACTTGCTGCTTAATCAGCGATCTCTAAAAAAGTAAAATCTTCATTGTGAAGGTTTTACTTTTTTGTATTTCTTTGCTTTTTTTTACATTGTGTTTTGATTGTTCTGGAGTTCTTTTAGCATTGACACAGAAAGTGGTAGCCCCTGCTTTAACAGAATTTCTAAGTATTCATTGCTAGTTTTGGGTTGCTTTTTTAAGCGTTGCCGACAAGTCTCAACTGCTGCCATAACTTTGAAAGGATTTAAGTCAATCAAATCGGCAATAAAATCATCTGGATGCTTTGCTGTGATTCCATACTGACTGATATTCAGATCAGGAAAATCTTTTAAATTAAAGGTGACAATAACGTCAGCTTCAGCCACAATTGCTGCCGCCAGAATATGGCGATCATTAGGATCGGGTAATGTTAAAGATGGAATTAGCTGTTCAAAATCAGTAACTAAACTGTCTCGAACTTGGCTATTCATCAAATCTTTGACTTGATTTAGCTTTGCCCTTAGTAAATCAGGACGATTTTCGATGAGATTGCGAATCCATTCGTCATGAATTAAGTTAGTCCATTTGGCTCTAAAGAGATCAGCGATCGCCAATTGAATGAGAATATCTCTAAGATAGTTGGAATAAAGGACACAGGCATCGTATATTACTGTAAACTTGCTAGTCATATAGTCCTAGCTCTTCAGATATTGCCACAATCTCATCTAAAACTTTGCTTCGGGCTGCATCAATATTTGTTTTGTATTCCATTAAGTCAGTAAAGCGAACTCGGCGATGCGTGCCGACTTTGTGATAGGGAATTATGCCTTCTTCGAGTTGTTTGATTAGGAAAGGACGCGAGACATTGATTAAATCTGCGGCTTCTTGGGTAGTGAGTTCGGCGTGGATGGGGATGATTGTTACGGCATTGCCTTGGGACATCTGGGTCAAAATGTCTATAAATAGGCGATAGGCTGCCGCAGGGATTGTGGCTGTTTCTTCACTGCCATCAGATTCTACAATTTTGAGATGACGAACACCTTCGCTAATATGCGAGGCGAGAATACGGCTGCTTTCTTTAGAAATCTCGGTTTCTTCTTCAGTAGGAATATGTAGAGACTGGGTTAGGGCAACCATCGGGCAACCTCAGATAGATTTGTTTTTAGATTGCTTGAATTTTGCTCAAAGTTTAACATATTAAACGCAATAAACGAAATAGTGATTATCCTGCAAGGCGAGCGCACCATAAGAAATTTAATAAAAACATTAAGCGATCACAAATTCGGGACGAATATTCGCAAAATGGTGGTTTCAGGGTTGCGAAGGTCAAGATAAATCAACTGAAAATCAAATAAGGCTAGCGCCCGTGCTGATGGAGAAAAACATATGTCCATTAGCAAAAATGCCATGAATAATCCAGCAACCGACCTAGACCAAGACAGACTAAAGTTGTGCATTGAGATCCTGCCAGAAGCAGGCTCAACCGAGCGAATGGTGATCATTTCCATTTGCCGCGATCAGGGAATGCCATTGATTCAGACTATTAGCTTGAACGAACTAAAACCAATTCCCTTGCCCCTAGCCCAGATCATTCAAGCCTATGCCATCAGCCAGTTGGCAAATCAAGAACCAATCGTAATGGTTGAAGAAGCAAAACCTGAACTAATCACGACTACCAAAAGATCTCTCGTATCGACAAAATCAGAACAAATGGCACTATTATGAATGGAACAGCAGTGAACTACCAGATCAAGATTGAAGGACAAACGATTCCTGTACCAGCAGAAATTGGCAGCAGTGACGAACAGATTAGGGCAACGCTCAGCCTCTATTTTGAAGGAATCAAGAACTCGAAAATTGAAAGAACCGTGCAAGCCAACGGCGACATCCTCGTGGATGTTTGCAAAGTTGCAGGGACAAAGGGAGCCACATGAGCGAGACAGCGATCGCCTACCTAGTCAAAGCCCCTGAAGAAATCAACCGCCTGCTCGAAATCCTCTGGGAAATCGAGCAGTATCAACAGCAGGGTTATCAGTTAATTGAGCTAAGTGAAATTGGTTTAGATGACTGTGACGAGGCAACTGCCCAAATCCAAGAAGACAGCCGATCTATCCAAAAGACATTAGACAGCTTGAAACGAGCTAGTCCCATCGCCGCACCGATCGTTATCTGAGGTTATTGAGATGGACAAAAGCAAATTCGAGTGGTTCGCCGCACGTATCACCCATAAAGCAGTGGAGTACCTCGAAGCAATCCACCAAAGAGCCGTGCTGCTGCAACTGTATCAGCATTACTACCCAAACGAGTATCAGCAATCTCAGGCTAGTGTTAAAGTTTCTGGCCTTGAAAGCTATAGCGAGAAGGAGCTAGAGTTTCTCATTTTAGTGGACGAGCAATTCTTTCCATTGCCCTTACTACTAGCAGACTCAGAGCGGATCTCCTATATACCTGTCGAACCCCTTGGCACTGCGTGGTATTTCGATAACTTTGAAGAACTAGATGCAACTGAGAAATTGTTGATGAGTCTAATTCATGGATTAGATGGTGATACATGGGAAGACTTAGAGTCCGAGCTAGATCAAGACTTGCCGCCTGCGGTAAGTTACATCAATTACCAAAAGTTGACTCTGGAATGCGAAAAAGGAAGAGGAACAATCACGCTTTTACCCACAGCCATAGATATGCTTACTCAGTCCACAGGCAATATCTGGCTAGATATCTCCTATGAGAATGACATCATAGATGCTCATTGGACAGTTGAGGTAATCGATAACCTTAGAGAAGCATACATAGAGGCACAAACGATTAGGCAAAAGTATCAAGAATTCATCGCATGGCTAGATCGAGACACTGCCAACTGTATCAAAGTTGTCAAGCTCTGGAATAGATGTAAAGAACTAAAACCTGAAACCCATAACCACTATCTTGCCGCATGAGGAATAATAAATGCTAACTCTAGATCCACTGCGAGATACCCTCAAACCCGATGGCTATCCCCTAATTGAAGCAGAGGCAAAACTGCTGTTTCTAAAAGGAGGACATTACTGCTTTCAATATCGACAGGGAGAGCGGGAAACTTACAAGTTCCTCTCTCCTGAAACTGTAAGAGCCGCCTTTCACCATGAAAGTATTGACTCAGGATGGATACCCAGTGGTGTGCAGCGACTGGGTATTTGTCGTCAAGGGCAATGGTATGTGCAGTTCAAGCCACCTGCAAAACGTACATTTACTTTCACCAACTTAAATGGTGACGGAGAGACGCTTTGCCTATCCATTCCCATGATGGGAACAGTGTTTATGCTGTGCGGCGATCACTGCTACATCTGGGCGATCAAGCAAAGAACCTTTACCCCTGATGCGCCCATTTATCATGTGCCACTACCCAATATCTTTGGAGGTGGCAGCATTTGTATGGGAGTTGAGAACAACTTAAGTAACTATCCAGAAGGCTTAGAGCGCCTTGCTAAGGCATGGCGGATGTTCATGGCTGCACCATTTAACAATCATCTTGTGGATGGTAAGTCCCATACACATCCACAGGATGTCCGCAAAAAACTGATCCAATTGCAGAAATCCAACCGCTACCCCCTCAACGATCTTGTCCCTTACAACACTTCTGTGCAGGCCGCAATCAACATGGTGATCAACCGATGAAATTACTTGAACATATCCAAAAGCACGTAGCAAGCACGAATCCAGCATTGCCAACTGTCGGCAATCTTCCGCTAATTCAGCACATCGTTGCTACAAATCAAGGCTTACCTGAAATTGCTCCAACCTCGATGTTTGAGTATGTCTATGGCAGCAATGGCACATTTGTAAGAGCTAAGCGACAAGGTTTGACAGCGATCGCCCCAGTCTCCTATTACAAAGCCAAAGGACTTCAATCGATATCAGCATCCGTACAGATGAGCTATCCTCTAGTCCCTTTGTTTCTGGTTGAGCAAATGTTTGAAGCCTCTCGCCTAGCCTGCGATACTAACAATAGACCAGTTGAAATCGTATTTCACCTGTATTTTGAAAATGGTAATTGGCAACTGGCGATTCCAGATCAAGAGCAAACAGCTACTTCCTGTAAGCCTTTGGACAACAGTGCGAACAGCACTTATAGCCGAGCCATTATCGAAATTCACTCCCATCATGGAATGAGGGCCTATTTCTCGGATACAGATAATCGCGATGAGACAGGCTTTCGGCTTTATGGAGTAATGGGCGAGATCTTCTCCAACCCACAGCTCAGAATGCGAGTAGGAATTTATGGTCATTTCTATGAAACCTCTACGACAGGAATTTTGGAGTTGCCAGCCCAATTGACTGACTGCTTAGTGGAGGATTGGTAATGTCAAACCTATCGTTACCATTTGCCGAAGCTGTCCCTATTCTGCTCCCAGCCTATGAGCAACTAGATTTAATTCTCATTGGCTGTGGTGGTACAGGCGGATGGTTAGCTGTGAATTTGCCACGGATTGCCTATGTCCAAAAACAAGCAGGGAAGAACGTATCTGTTACTTTCATTGACCCAGATCGGGTAGAAGTAACGAATATTCCTCGCCAAAACTTTACTCCTAATGACCTTGAGCTTCCGAAAGCATCGGTGTTAGCCGCTAGGTATGGATGGCAATGGGGTATCGAAATCAGCGCCATTGTCTCACCATTTAGGGCAGACATGGCAATATCGCGATTGCGACACCTGACAATCTGTATTGGAGCCGTGGACAATCCTGAAGCCAGAGCTGAAATTGCTAAAGTTCTCAACATTGGGAAAACAACATTTTGGCTGGACTGTGGCAATCACTATGATTCAGGTCAAGTCCTACTTGGATCTAGAGACACGGCAGACAATATGAAAGGAGCCTTTCATGTACCCACATTTTGTACAGCCCTGCCATCACCTGCCCTGCAACATCCAGATCTACTGGTTGAGCAAGCGTCAATCCAGAAAGTACTATCCTGTGAAGAATCTGCGATCGCCAATGCTCAGTCGATGTCCATCAATCACCGCATCGCCGATGAAGCATTGGATATGCTACTGCGATTACTAACTGGAACCTTGACTCGTTTTGCCACCTATGTAAACTGCAAACATGGCAGTGCATGGTCTAGATTCAACACTCCTGAAGAAATAGCAGCAGTAATCGGTAAGCCCAAACAATACCTGAAAGCTAAGCCCGAATAGAAAAATAAGTAGTCCTCGATAAACAACAAGTGCAAACGGGGCTGCTTATTTCTCCACTTAATGAACCAATCTGGTATGGCGGCGCTTCGCGCCGCCATACCTTTCCTAGATTATGAGTCTAGCCAAAGCAAGGAATTTCATCCAACCAAGGAATGCTGCATAGTTTAAAGACAACATCAGCACTGGCATACTGCACGAGTATGTCCCAATTCGCACTGGCAAAGATGCGATGCCCCTTACGTTTGATATTGAGAGGAGGTTTGATTACTTTTACAGATAAAGGAATCTTCCGTTTGTGAGCCGCAATGATCACTTGACTAGTGCAAGGAAAGCAAACATCGCAAAGCAGTGGATAGTGAGAATCAGAACATAGAAAATCAATGATTTCGTTTACAATATCTTCACTGATATCCGCTATCAGAGAGTCTTCATCAATGAATAAATCATGGACAAGATTAGCTGCATGGGGAGAAATTCCATCTAGAAAATCGTTACTGTCCCAATTGCCAATTTCCTTAATCGCAGTTGTGACGAAAGATTGAGCATTAGCGCGATGTTGCTTGATGAACTGAGCCGTAACGTTGATATCAACTGGCTTGGACAGATGAGAGTCTAGAAATGTTGTCAGTGGTTTTAGGTTTCTCCGACTGATGGCTAGATTTTCATGATGATATTTATAAAAAATGCGAGAAAAGTTTCCACGCAGAAAATCAAATCGTTGCTCTTTTGGAGCGACGAAAATATCGGTTAATGCACCCACAGAAGACTCCGTTAAAAAAGTTATCCTATAAAAATTGCTTCACCGCAAAATTGATTGTTTAAAAATCAACTTTGATAGTGAGAATTACCGCCATAGAGGCAGGGCAACCGCATAAAAAATAGACAGCTTACGCAGTAAGGATTTCAATCCTAAGTATTTTTACTCACTGATTTCTAGACTGCCTGATAGTTAAGGATTTCAATTTTTTTATGCGGTTGCCCTGGCCATAGAGGTGATATTGCCCTCGAAAGTGAAAGAGTCTTATATGATAACAGGTTATAGTCACATATAGATCACTCGATAATCATGAAATCACTAGGCAGAATGAGGATAAAGCAAGCCTAAGCCCTGAGTGAACATAGCTTGGAAGTTGAGAAATAAGACTGAGAGCTGTTTTTGAAGCCTGAAGAGAGGATGGAAAGGAGCGATATCAGAGATGAGTATATGGCGCAGATAAGTGACTATTGCAATCAGCTTAGTCCAAACTGCAAACTTGCCCTTAGCGATCGCCCCCTCACTATCATTTGTTATAAGGGGGGGGCGATCGCAAGAAACGGGTTGAGTAGCTGTTACCTGCTGCTGCGAATTGGCGCGTCTTTCAAGAATCGACTGCAATTGATACCAAGCCTCCGCATCAAGCCAGCAGACGTTAATCATCCCCGCATCGCCATGGATGCGTTTGGAGGAGATTTTGACCCCTAGCTGATTGCAGAGGATACGAAAGATCCAAATATTAGTGGCATCTTGGGGAACCTTGAAGCCCAAGTACCTTTTGATATCTGTAGCAAATTGCCGACAAAGGCTGCCTAAAGTTTCCAAGTCTGAGTCAGTATATTGCACATCAGGATTGAGTAATTCTTTCAAACCCAGACCCGATCTGATGTAGCGCCCTAATTCATGACAGGGCTGATCTGGCAGGAAAATACCCATGCCAAACTTCGCTTGACGAGTAAAAGCATGAACATCAGCATCAAGGGCAAGGTCTGATTGAAATAGAGCCTCCAACTTAAGAATTTCTGAACGTCTCTGCCCTTCGCGATCGTACTCCACTACTTCAGGGGAGACTGCATCAAGACAATAAAACTTAGCGATCGCAGTTTTTTCCAGATCTAACAAATCTTGATACGACTGAGACTCATTTGAGAGTAAGTTTTTTTGCTCTGCGGGAGATAGGATTTTGGCGCTAGAGACGGCTTGGTAACGTTCTTGTCTAGTTTGGGCTAGAGCCTCTTTAATTGACTTGCCAGAACCATCGTTATTGATTGTCACCACCGTAACTTGATTACCCTCAAATACCAGACGGGCAAGTAAATAATCTCGCAAAGCCCACATCGCGGCATTGGTTCTTGCTGTCACGTTTGCCCATAGGTCAATGTGAGGATTGTCCAGAGAAACGCCATCTATGGGCAAATTAAAATCTCCTAATCCCGCCCGAATCAGACTAACCTCCCGATCCCAGCGATTTCTGAGAGTACTTTTGAGTTGAGTCGGCGAAGAAGTACGATCTATTTTGCAGAAATTAATGCCACGTTCGGCACACCAAACCGTGCGCGGGACATTATCCCTAACCCTCGACAAAGCCTGACTGGCATCAGCATCGGTGACCGTGCCATAGAACAAACCATAAACTTTATGAAAGCGCTTCACCTCAATGGAAACACCCGTACTCATTGAAGGCGTGGCAATGATCACATCGTAATTGAACACCCGTTTATTGACATTGCTCATGAAATCTGTTTCATGCCGCCCACCACTAGTATCCGAATTAAAAAGCAACACTCTAATCTTGGGACGAATTGCTTTAATTTTTTCAACTAGCTTGGAGATCGCCTTACTACTAGACTTGCTATCGGTGGCTACAAACACACGATTACCCTTGGTTATATCCGCAATCAGCTCCTGAATGATTGGTACATCGTTGTTTGCCACAATGAACCGAGCAGAATAGCCTTCGGGTTGAAATTCATTTTTAATCAAAAACACATCAGCACCATCACCACGCAATGCTTGGAGATAGTTCAAACTAATATCAGATAAATCCGCGTCCGCAACAATTACTCGTCTAGCGACTTTTACGAGGATGTGTAGACGAGCGAGGAGAGCAGAGCGTTTGCCGTCTTTGTTGCAGGTTGAACCTGAAATTAAATGTCTGAGTACTTGTTCCACCTCGTCGATGACGAGATCGCAGTCCACAAATTGTCTGGGATCGAAAGCCAGCAAGCTATCGACACAGGCTCCCACACGAGCAGAGTAAGCAGAATCTGTAATAAACTGTCCGTCAGCCATATCGAGATCGCCTTTGAAATCCGCATTCATCACCTTGCATAGACCACGAACCAAGCTGACACGATGACCAAGCAGCGCTAACTTATCTGTTCCCGCCACGATCGCCGCGATCGCTTTAGTTTTGCCAGTACCTTTAGCCGATTGCAGCGCCACAATCCCAGTCTTGGGAATGTAATCGGGGATTTGATATTGATCTAGCTGAAACATTACATTCATGGATAGATTCCTCGATGGCTTAAAGGTTAACTGGGCATCTTGTTGGTATTCCCAAGTATAGGTATTGAGGGAAATCGCAGTTGAGTACACCTGACTAAAAGCCTCAATACCACGCTCAACAATGAAGTCATCAACCCCAGTTTTATCAGTACCTTCCAGCAAAGGCAGTTCAATAACCCGAACCTGACAGCCAGCATCGGCAAATAGCTTGCCAGTCTTGACCGTAGCCAGAAAGACATCATGTTTAGTTTTTTCCTTGGTTTCGGCATCAAAGCAAAATAAGACCTGTCGATTTGGATTAGCAAACATCGCCAAATAGGGCTGTAAAGCCAATTTGCCATCAGCTCTTTGTGTCCGTCCCATCGTAATCCCGCTCAAAGCGATCGCCACATAACCCTGAGATAATAAGCAGCAAGCCTTTTTCATGCCCTCACAGATGAAGATCGGAATTTCAGGATGTTCAGCTACCCAAGACCAAAAATTAACACCGTCAGGTAAAGCTGAGAAATCAACCTCAATCCCATAGCGCTCGGCTACCTTCTGCCAAATTGATTGAGGAACCAAAGCAAAACCACCGACCTGTCCGCGTTTAGCAGGATTCTCATACTTGCGAGGCTTACCCTTTTTCTGATCGATGAGAGGGTTGCTAAGCTTGACTTGGAACACTTCGGGTTGCTCGAGAATGGGATTCCAAGAATTAATCAACGCTCCAAACATCTCTGGACGTTGCGTTTTTCCAGACTGCCAAACAGTCCGCCACTTAGCAGGACACCAGTTTAGAGCCTCATGGATGGGATAATTGACCTCACCACCATCTTCAATAATTTCATCTGCTATAATCTCTACATTGGAAGCAAATAGATCTGGCTCAATGGCACTGCCATCAACCCACTCGCGATAAACCAAATCAGAAAAAGAACGCAAGTCTAAAGCTGTTAATTTCATGACTAATATTATTTAAATAATTGCAAGATTGTTAAAAGATTCTATATTTAGGGTTTAGAAAGATAAGCAATCGGATCGACTGCGACACCCAATGGAGGAATAGTTTCAAAATGTAAGTGAGGTCCCGTACTATAGCCAGTAGAACCGACAGCACCAATCACTTGAGACTGATTAACCACGGAGCCTTGTTGAATGTAAATATCGCTTAGATGGGCATAGCGAGTTAGAAAACCATCGTTATGGCGGATATCAATCATATTGCCATAGCCGCTATCATTCCAGCCTGCAAACTCAATTACGCCAGAAGCCGCCGCCCAGACAGGAGTGCCCACAGGTGCAGCAATATCAATACCTTTGTGGACTCGACCCCAACGCCAGCCAAAGCCAGAAGAAATCGTTCCTTCTGTGGGCCAAATCATCAACGATGAATGTTCTGGGGAATTAGGCAAGTTTGAAGGTACGGAATTTAGTTGGTTGATTGGCAATTCTTGAAGACCAGCCACAGCGATCGCTTGTTCATGCTGCTCTATCCAACTATCAAGAGTGGCAATATCTCGACTCAGTTGAAATAGCTCTACTGTAGTCATACGGGCTTCTGATGTTGGCAATATGGCTAATTCAGCAGGAATCTGTTGATTCTCTTGAAAATTAAATCTTGACGACCAGCTTTGAGCCGTTAGAAGTGGCTTCGGAGAGGTATTAGAATCAATCCGTAGCCTTTGACGCAGGCGTTCTCGCTTGAGAGTGAGATCTTTAATGGTCTGCTCTTTGCGGCGCGTCAATAGACTTTTAACATCCCCAGGAATAACCAGAGGTTGGTCAATCATTAGAGCGTCCTGAGTCTTTAGCCCAGAAGCTTTGGCAATCAGTTCCTGTGGTACTTGGTATAGGTTAGCAATTTGACTGAGAGTGTCCCTAGGCTGAACTTTGTAGATCAGGCTATCAACAGGCGGGATAACAAGTTGCTTGCCCACTGCCAAAGGAGTCGCCGCACTAATACCATTAGAAGCAGCGATCGCTGCTGCATCAACTGCATATAGCTGGGTCAAATCATAGAGAGTTTCACCTGATTGAATTTGATGGACTCTAGCACCGACATCTAACAATGTCGATGGTTTGGCAACTGCTTCAACGCCCATAGGTGCTAAGAGAATCGCTAGACAGTAACCAGTAGAGGCACTAGCAATTTGATATTGGTCAGGTGTATATTTGAAAGACATTAACAGAGCGGTGAAACTTCAGAGACACTTGAAGTAGTAACAAGAGCAAAATATAATCTAGTGGAAAACAGTGATTTAAGCAATACTTTTTTCAGAAAACATGGAAAAATTCTAAGGCTGTATTAGGAAATGTCTGGAAAATGAGGAGGGAATAATGCAAAAAAAAGTTAATAAGAAGAAGAGTTCAAAGGTAAAGGCTCCACGATGTATGCCCGATGTGTCGGAGTATATCAATCTGTATGTGGACAAAAATTATTCGATTCGAGACATCGCTAACCACTATCAGGTATCAACTTCGACGGTATATAACGCGATGCTTGAATCTGGGTTTAATGAGTTTAGACCCAGACACATCAAGCTTAACCACTTAAGGATGTCTAAAGAAGAACAGGCGATCGCTCTTTACCAAACGGGAATGACGCGGACGGCCGTAGTCCAGAAGCTCAATATCTCAGCAAAGACTCTCAATAAAGTCCTAGAAAAGCATGGCATTCCTATCCGCTATGGGGTTGATTTAGTTACCTCGGCAAAACGTGCGGCTCAGTTCAACAAAGCCTATAACGATTGTCAATTAAGCCTCAGAGAAACCGCCGAACTATTTGGTGTATCCCATCCGATTATCTTGCGGGAGCTAAAGCGCAATGGCTATCCAATTAGGCAAAACGTAGACTCCAAAAATCGTCCTACCTTTAAGCTAAAACATAAACTTGGAGGCGCAGTCGGCATACCTGTACCTAAGTTAACCCCTAAACAAAAGGAACGCCGTCAAATCTTGATGCGAATCAGGCAGAAGCAAGAAGACAAGCAAAAGCTGGATCGCCTCAAGAAATACAGTCGCGCTCAAGAATATTGGCAACTGGTAAATGAAGGCGGGCTTAGCTTTGAGGAGGCGGGTAAGGTATTTGGGGTGTCAGGTCCTACCATTCAAAGGATAATTGTCAAAGCTGGGATCGATATTTCGGGAATAGCTCTCAGGGAAAAAGCGGCGGCGCTCAAGGAAGAACAGGCGATCGCTCAGAAATATTGGGAGCTGTATAGCAAACCGATGAGCCTAGAAGAAGTGGGGGAAATTTTCGGTTTGAGTGATTCCACCGTCCGAGCCACGCTTATCAAGCATGGCTACGAGATTAGGAAGCGCGGTAGAATTGAGAACAGCGATCGCAATCCAGCCAAGCCAAGGAAGACAAAATCCCAGAGAAATAAGCGGCAAGTCCATATCCCGTCTGAAATTTTGCAAGCTACGGGACAAGCTTTAGACCTGCTAATTTCAAATATAAAACCTAACAAATCGGCATTTTAATGGTCTTAAACGTTAAATGTTAAACGATAAAAAATACAATGACTAAATCATTAGTTATTGTGTTTTTTTATTCGCAAAATTTCATAATTAAAATTAACGCCGATCTCCGTACTCTCTCTGGTTTTCAGGCAATACCCAAAGAGCGCACAAACCTTTAGTAACGTATTTGCCATTGAGAATAATCAATGCGTCTTTGAGGTTTTGCTGGTCTTGGATACAGGTCTTCAAAATGTCTCGATTCCAGTCCACGAGGCTCTTTCCAAGTTTACCATCTTCACTGGCTAACCATTCTAAATCCTTAACATTTTGTGGATTAAGGTTTGCTTGTGGCGATACGACTTTAGCGATCGCCAAGCCCGAAACCAGACCCGCCGCTAAGCCAATCATCAGCATCCCCGCACAGAAACCAATGAAGGGCAAGCTAATCGTCCGCCAATAACCTTGGGATTCCTGATGCTGTTTGTTTTTGATGATATTTGCGATCGCCTGACTAATCGCCACTTCCTGTTCCTTAACCGCAGTCTCGCGTAGAGTCGCCAGAAAGTCACGGAACTTTTGGATACCAACATCAAAGCCTTTGGCTAAGGCACTTGGCGTAGATTTGG
>Ga0209972_10002841_pt1 | contig 13851 bp, 8 predicted proteins | sample NOAtaG_7_FD_187302 | JGI IMG/M metagenome (GOLD analysis project Ga0209972, IMG submission 187302) | Freshwater lake microbial communities from Lake Erie, under a cyanobacterial bloom - NOAA_Erie_Diel1S_2200h metaG (SPAdes) (version 2) | ecosystem: Environmental > Aquatic > Freshwater > Lake ... | reverse complement strand
GGCCGACACGCCGCCGCAGCTCGCGACCGCGCCCGCAGGCCCCGCCGTCGCTGCGCTCCCGCAGGCCCGCCGCGCCGACGCGAAGCCCGTCGCGCCCGCGCCGCCCGCGGCACCCGACGCCCCCGCGCTCCCGGTCGCTCCGTCGCCTCCGGTGCCGGCGATGATCGTGTTGTTCTGGATCAAGAGGTCGTTGTCCGAGTCGCGCACCCACACCGCGATCGAGTTGCCTCCGGTGCCGGCGCTGACGCTGGTGATGACGAAGCCGCTGAGCTCCGTCGCGCTCGTGATGGAGTTCGCGACGACGGTGATCCGGTCCGCGGCGCTGCCCACGCTCGAGGCCACGTCGGTGCCGCGGATCGAGGTCCCGAACACGTTCGGGTTGCGCACCCAGTTCGTCGCGTTGTGGCCGCCGAGGAGCGAGATGCCGTTCACCAGCGTCACGTTCTCCACGAAGAGCCCGCTCGAGACCCGCACGCGCACCCGGCCCGAGGTCTGGGCACGCAGGAGGCCGCCGCCGATCGTCGCGCAGGGCGCGTCCCATGCCCCGCAGGTCGAGGTGTCGGCCCCGCCGTCCGCCGGCGTCGAGACGTAGATGGTGTCGGGCTCCGGGAAGAGCTCGCAGCCGTTGTCGCGCACGCCGTCCGCGTCGATCCACCCGGTCTCGCAGGTGAAGCCGCAGGTCGCGGTGCTGCCGGCGACGTTGCAGCGCGGCACCACGTGGTAGGCGGCGGAGCCGCCGGGCCAGCCGAGCTCGCAGTCGAAGCCGCAGGCGCCGCAGTGCTCGGTCGTGCCGTACACGCCCGAACCGCTCCGGAAGCCCTCGTCGGTCACACCGTCGCAGTCGTCGTCGACGTAGTCGCAGCTCTCGCTCGGGCTCGGCGTGCCCGCGACGCCGTCGCAGATCGGCGCGCCGCTCGGGTCGCTCGGGTCGCAGACGGTCACGCCCGCGCGCCGGCAGGTGCCGAGGCCGGAGAAGCAGGCCGTCCCGAGCCCCGGGAAGTCCTCGTTGATCGCGCCGTCGCAGTCGTTGTCGATCGCGTCGCAGACCTCGGGCAGCGTGCCCGGCAGAACCGTGCCCACGCAGCTCAGCGCGCCGTCGCTGCACTGCACGGTGCCGGGGCCGCACTCGCCGCCGAGGCCGGTCGAGCAGGCGAAGCCGCCGCCCGGGTTGCCGTCGTCCGCCGCGCCGTCGCAGTCGTCGTCCTCGGCGTTGCAGGTCTCGGTGCCGGGGAGCACTTGCCCGATGCAGGAGGTGAACATGCCGCCCGCGCAGGTCTGCACGCCGGCGAGGCAGCGGCCGACGCCGTCGGTGCCCGTCGGCCCGTCGTAGCAGCCGCGGGTCAGCGCGCGGCCGGTGCCGCTCTCGTCCTCGTCGACGTTCGAGTCGCAGTCGTCGTCGATCCCGTTGCAGGACTCACCCATCGTCGACATCTCGGGCACGCACACGAGGCTGTTCGACACGCACTGCGTCGTGCCACGCGAGCAAGCACCGGACATGCCCGTCGAGCACACGACGCCGGTCCCCGTGACCTCCTCGTCCGTCGCGCCGTCGCAGTCGTCGTCGAGGCCGTTGCAGAGCTCGGGCGCGCCCGGGTACGCATCGCCGTCCGCGTCGTCGCAGTCCGGGCCGTCGCAACCGACGCCCACGCCGTAGTCGTCGCCGTCGCCGTCCACGCAGCAGCGCTCGCCGACCGGCGTGCAGACCGGATCCGGGCGGGGAGTGATGACCGAGTCGATGCAGTCGAAGTTCGACGGGCACTCCGCGAGGTCGCGGATGCAGGTCTGCAGGCACACGCTGCCGCCGCTCGTCAGCTCGACGCAGTACGCGCCGGTTCCGCAGTCCTCGTCGGTCGTGCACGCCTCGCAGACGAGGCCGGCCGTGCCGCCGTCCGGATCCGGCGGCCGGGGCACGTCGCGCGGCGCATCCCCCGGCCCGCCGTCGACCATGGGCGCATCGGACACGTCGGGCAGCGGTCCGACGTCCCGCTCGGGGCGCACCGGTGTCCCGCAGTCGCATGCGGAGAAGAGCAGCCCCGTGAGGGGCAGCGTGAGCAGGCCGACGAACGACGGGGCACGACGGAGCGCGGGCATGGCGCGAGTCTACCAGCGTTCCGAAGGGCCACGAAGTCCCTGGCCGATGGGGTTTTCCCCGCCCGAAATGGGCCCCCGCTGCGGTATCCTCCGCCCCCGTGACGCTCCCCGCTCCGCAAGTCGTGCAGCGCCTCTCGCAGGTCGCGCGCATCCTCGAGTCGACCTTCCTCGGCAAGACCGAGACGGTGCGGCTCATGCTCGTCGCCGCGTGCGCCGGCGAGCACATGCTGCTCGTCGGCCCGCCGGGTACGGCGAAGAGCGCCATCGTGCGGCTCTTCGCCAAGCTGGTGGATGCCCGGTACTACGAGTACCTCCTCACCCGCTTCACTGAGCCGAACGAGATCTTCGGCCCGATCGACATCGCCGCGTTCCGCGCCGGCGCCTACAAGCGGCGCATGGAGGGCATGCTCCCCGAGAGCGAGATCGTCTTCCTCGACGAGGTCTTCAAGGCGAACAGCGCGATCCTCAACTCGCTGCTCGGTGTGCTCAACGAGCGCACCTACACGGTGGGCAGCTCGGTCGTGAAGGTGCCGCTCATCTCGGCGTTCGGCGCCTCGAACGAGGTCCCCAACGACGAGGATCTCATGGCGGTCTTCGACCGCTTCCTCATCCGCCTCCGCTCCGACAACCTCGACAGCTACCACTTCCAGGATCTCCTCGTGCGGGGCCTCGCGCACGAGGTCAGCAAGCTCAGCGGCGAGTACGACCGGCAGCAGCCGCTCCTCTCGGCCGCCGATCTGCGCGGGCTGCAGGTGACCTTCGCCGAGCGCATGCGGCGCTTCCCCGAGGAGTTCCTCGCGCAGTACAAGGGCTTGGTCTTCCAGATCCGCGCCGAGGGTGTCTCGGTCTCCGACCGCCGCGCGGTGAAGATGCTCAAGCTCTTCGCTGCGAGCGCCCTGCTCGACGGCCGCACCGCACCCGACCCGAGCGACTTCTGGATCCTCAAGCACACCTGGAACAACCTCGATCAGGCCGAGATCCTCGACGGCGTCGTCGGCCCGGTCCTCGAAGGCTGGTACCGGGAGCACCCCGAGAGCCGCCGCGTCGCCGCGGAGGGCGTGGGCATCGAGGCGCTGCTCGCCGAGATCAACCGCATCCGCGACCTCGTCACCGGTGACCGCCCGCTCTCGGACATCCAACTCTTCAGCCAGCTCAAGGCGCTCAACGAGATCAAGGCGGCCCTGCAGGCGATGGGCACCGAGCCGGCGCGGCAGGCGCTGATGCGCGTCGATCAGCTGCTCGGCCACGTGTTCCAGTCGGGCAAGTTCGCCTCGTGAGCGGAGGAGCCCGGCCTTGACCCCGGAGCAGGAGCGCGAGCTCGGCGGCCTCTTCGTCTCGGCCGTCGAGGTGCAGAACCCGGCCCAGCTGCTCCGGGCCGCGCAGTGGCGCAACACGCTGTGCCGGGTGGGTCTGGCGATGCCGCTCTGGGTCGTGCACGACCTCGGCGCCCTGCTCGTGGGCCCGCCGGGGCGCATCGCGGCGCGCGCCGCGCTCGGCAAGCAGCTCGCTCAGAACCCCGCGCTCGCGGCCGCGTACGCCACGTGGGTCGCGACGCTCGAGGAGGTCGCCGCGACCGAGATGGCCGTGCGCTCCCGGGGATGGCGGCTCACCGACGACCTCGTCTCGGTGGTGCTGCTCCGCATCCTGTCGCCGATCTGGGAGCGCTTCCTCGGCCCGGGCCGCCGGCCGATCGGGGTTCCGCTGCCCCTCGACCCGGAGCTCTACGCGCAGCTCGAGCCGCGCCTCGGCGCGCTCTTCGCCGGCCACGATCGCAGCCCCGACGTCGCGCTGCTCCAGTTCCTCTCCAGCGAGCAGCTGCGGCTCGTCATCGCGATCGAACAGATCGACCTCGACACGCTGAAGCTCCTCGGGCTCTTCGGCGCGGAGGCGAGCGCGGCGAGCGCGTTCGGGATGGTCGATCTGCTCGCCGTGCTCGAGTCGCCCGAGGCGAACGACGTCGTGAACTTTTCCCTCGATCTCTTGCCCAGTGTGCTCGAGACCAAGCGCGCGAGCGGAGCGCAGACCTTCAGCGTCGACGGCTACGCCGGCCTCGCGCGCCGCGGCACCCTCGACTCCCTCATGCTCTCCGAGCTCGCCTTCGACGAGGACCTCTTCGATCAGCGCTACTCGGAGAACGAGGTGTTCTACTACGCGCGCGAGAAGACCCGCGAGGAAGAGCGGCGCCTGCACTACGTGGTGTGCGACGCGACCGCCTCGATGCGCGGCCAGCGCGCGGTCTTCGCTCGCGGCCTCGCCCTCACCCTCACCAAGAAGCTCCTCCTCAAGGGGGACGACGTCTTCTTCCGCTTCTTCGACTCGCGCCTCTACGACGTTCACCAGGCGCGGGCCAAGCGCGCGCGGAGCGAGGTCGGGATCGACGTGCCCTACGTCCTCGCGTTCCAGGGGGAGCACGGTCGCAACTACGCGAAGGTCTTCGGGCTCCTCGTCAACGAGGTCACCCGCACCGCCCGGCGCGAGAAGAAGCGCATCACCTTCTACGTGATCACCCACGCCGAGTGCCACGTGCCGCTCGAGATCATCGATCGCCTCCGCAGCGTCGCGGGGCTCTACGGGATCTTCATGTTGCCGAGCGAGGGCGCGCTCGATCTCGAGTGGACCTCGCGGCTCTCGACCGTGCAGGTCGTCGACGAGGCGACGCTGCACCGCAAGGACGATCGGCAGCGGCGCGCCATGGACATCCTCGACGACGCGGCGGGTGAGCGTCCGAGCGCCGTGCCCCGCCCGCGGCAGGACGAGGACCGCCAGCGCCGCAAGGACCTCGACGACGCCGAGGCCGAGCTCGACGCGTACCTGCGGGGCGCCGGATGAGCGGCAGGCCGGTCGACGTCCGCGAGGGGCTTCGGCGCGGGGCCCGGGAGCTCGACTCCCGCCGCTATCCGGAGGCACTGAACCAGCTCTGGCCGGTGCTCGAGTCGCTCCGGATCGTCGACGACGAGCTGCGAAGCTGCCTCCGCGCGCTCCGCACCGCCTACCAGGCGCTCGGTGTCACCCGTGCGGTCGCGACGATCGAGCTCTTCCTCGGCAACTGGAGCGACGCGGAGCGTGCGTCGAGCGCGCCGCTCGACCGGGCGCGCGTGGCCGCGTCGCAGGCCCAGCACCTCGTCGCGGCGCAGCACTTCGAGGCCGCTGGCTGGCTCGGACACGCCGCGATCCAGTGCGAGCTCGGTCGCAACGATCGGGGCGCCCGCGTGCTGTGGGAGCGCCTGGCCGACGACCCACGCCTTCGGGACGATCCCTACACCGCGGGGCTCGTGCGCTTCAACGCCGCCCGCGCGGCGGCCCGGCAGAAGGACCGCGACGCGGCGCGACGCCAGACGATCGAGTGCATGCACCTGCTCTCTGCGGCGGCCGACCAGTTCGAGGCCCGCGGCCTTCGCGAGCGGGCCTTCGATTGCTGGAACGTCGTGCTCGCGATCGGCCGCGAAGGCCGCTTCGAGAACCTCGCCGAGGGCTACCTGAACTCGATCCGCATCCTCCGCGAGGACGGACTCTGGCGCTACGCGCTCACCTACTACGAGGACTTCCAGGACCTCGCGACCTCGCGGGGCGAACTGCACGCCGCCGCCACGCTGTACCGTGAGGCCGCCGAGTACTGCCGGCGGCAGGGCCTGCGCTACGGCCCGGGCTACCGGCTGCGGGGCGCGGACGTCCACGCGCAGGCGGGCGAGGCCGCGCTGGCCGCCGGTGCCCCGCCGGAGATGGCGGAGAACGCGCTCTCCGCGGCGATCGGCGCGTGGAGCGAGCTCGGCCTGCATTCGCGCGTCCGCGGCGCCTACGAGCGGCTCTCGCAGCTCCCGCTGCCCGACGCGCGCAAGGCCCGCTACGCGCGGCTCGCCGCCCGCCTCGCGACGATCCCCGATGCGCCGGTCGAGCTCGTGAAATTCCCCGATGGCGAGAAGGGCGACAAGGCCTACCCCGAGGTGTGGCGGCTCGACGTGATCGAGTGGGAGCAGGCCGGCGATGCTGCCGAGACCATGGCCGAGCTCATGCTCGACGTGCGGACGAGCGAGCCCTCCCGCGTGCGGGCGCTCGTCGCCCGGCTGTGGCAGCTCGGACAGCTCTCGCACGGCGGACCCCTGCCGCCCGATACCCTCGCGACGCTCGCCTCGCACCTCGGCGCGACCGAGACCTACGTCGCCCTCGCGCCGCTCGAGGCCCTCGCCGCCCACCCCGAGCCGCGGGTGCGCGGCGCCGCGATGAGGGCGCTGGCCCGCATGTTCTTCAAGCGCTCGTTCGTGGCGCTCGGCCGCGGCCTCGAGGACCCCTCGCCCGAGGTCCGGCGCGACGCGATCGCGACCCTGGGCCGCTTCCATTTCCGCCACGCCTTCGACCCCCTCGCGCGCATCTTCCGCGAGACCCGCGATCCCGAGGTACGGCGCGCCGCGCTCACCTCGCTCGGCAAGATCTCCTCGATCGAAGCCCTCGAGTTGCTCGTCGAGGTGCTCCGGCACGGGGACGCCGCGGACAAGTCGGTGGCCCGCGACGCGCTCGTGCGCGCGGATCACCCGGACGCGAGCGCCACCCTTCGTCGCATCGCGGCCTCCGAGCTCGGGGTCGCGCGGCAGGAGCTCGATCGGATCCTCCGCGCCCGCGGCGCGTGAGCCCGCCGCGGCGAGGCCGGATCGTTCAGGCCATCGCCCAGCCCGGGCGTGCATCGCATCGAGGCGACGTCACTCCGGGTGCTCGCGCAGGTACGCCTCGATCCGCGCGCGCACCTCTTCCTCGCTGGGCTCGGCGAGGATCGGCGAGGGGAGCTCGATGATCTCGATCCGCGCCGAGGCCCCCGAGGTCGGCCCGATCACGACGTCCATGTGCACGGCGCTCGCGGCGTCCACGCCCGCGGGGATGGCGTTGCGGTAGGTGGCTTCGAGGCCGCTGCGCTCCACGACGCCCGTGACGAGCCGGGTGCCGAAGTAGCGGAGCACGAGGTCGAGCGGCTGATCCGTGGTGTACACGTGACGCAGATCGTAGGCGGCCATCTCCTCGAGGCCCCGCGGCAGGACGAGGCCCAGGACGCGCTCGTCGGACTCGAGCAGCTCACCGTCCGGTCCCACCACCGGCGGCGGCGGCGCTTCGCCGAGCCCCTCCGGGGTCGGCGGCGGCGCGATGAACTCGGCGGCCTCGCCCTCGGTGTCGGTCGGGCCACCGCTGCAGCCGAGGCAGAGCAGCGCGCTCGCGAGGCGCAGACCGGCCCGACCTCGGCGAGCGCCGCGCGGCACGATCATCAGTGCACGTCCGCGCGCGACTGCGCGTGCGGTTCGTCCTTCTTGCTCCGGAGCGCGTCGCGACGGCTCAGCGCGGCGCGGCAGAAGCGGGCGAAGAGCGGATGCGCCGCGTGCGGGCGGCTCTTGAACTCCGGGTGGAACTGGCAGGCGATGAAGTACGGGTGCTTGCTCGTCGGCAGCTCGATCATCTCGACCAGGCCGAGCTCGGGCGAGACGCCCCCCATCACCATGCCGGCCTCCTCGAGGCGCTGCCGGTAGACGTTGTTGAACTCGAAGCGGTGGCGGTGCCGCTCGGAGATCTCGGTCGTCCCGTAGACGTCGGCCGCGAGGCTTCCGGGGACGAGGTTCGCGCGGTACGCGCCGAGGCGCATCGTGCCGCCCTTGCTCTTCACCCCGCGCTGATCGGGCATCAGGTCGATGATCGGGTCGGGGCACTCCGGCTCGAACTCGGTGCTGTTCGCGCGGCCGATCCCGCACACGTGGCGGGCGAATTCGATGACCGCCATCTGCATCCCGAGGCAGATCCCGAAGAACGGGATGCCCCGCTCGCGCGCCAGCTTGATCGCCTGGATCTTCCCCTCCGCGCCCCGGCCGCCGAAGCCGCCGGGCACGAGGATGGCGTCGACGTCGCCGAGCTCGCTCTCCACGTTCTCCGCGGTGATTCGCTCGCTGTCCACGTAGCGCACCTCGACCCGCGCGTCGTTCGCGAGCGCGCCGTGGGTGAGCGACTCGTGCAGCGACTTGTAGCTGTCGCGGAGGTGCACGTACTTGCCGACGAGCGCCACCGAGACCGTACCCTTCGGCGGGTTCTTGTAGGTCTCGACGGTCTTCTGCCAGGCCGAGAGATCCGGCGGGCGCGACCAGATGTTGAGCCGCTCGGCGACCTGGTCGTCGCACTTCTCGTCGTGGAGCGCGATCGGCAGCTCGTAGATGACGCTGACGTCGGGGGCCGCGATGACCGCGCCCACCGGCACGTTGCAGAAGTGCGCGATCTTTTCCTTCACGCTGCGCGGTAGCGGCTGGTCGGTGCGGCAGATCAGGATCTCGGGCTGGATGCCGAGGCCCAAGAGCTCCTTCACCGAGTGCTGGGTGGGCTTCGTCTTCAGCTCGCCGGCCGCGGCGATGTGGGGCACGAGCGTCACGTGCACCGAGACGGCGTTCTGCGGGCCTGCCTCGAGCTTCAGCTGGCGCACCGCCTCGAGGAAGGGCAGCGACTCGATGTCGCCGACCGTGCCGCCGATCTCCACGATCGCGACGTCGGCCCGCTGCGCGACGTCGATGATGCGGGCCTTGATCTCGTCGGTGATGTGGGGAATCACCTGGATCGTCGCGCCGAGGTACTCGCCTCGGCGCTCCTTCGAGATGACCGCGTCGTAGACCCGCCCGGTGGTGAAGTTGTTCGCCCGGGTCATGCGCGCCGAGGTGAAGCGCTCGTAGTGCCCGAGGTCGAGGTCGGTCTCGGCGCCGTCGTCGGTGACGAAGACCTCGCCGTGCTGGTAGGGCGACATCGTTCCGGGATCGACGTTGATGTACGGGTCGAGCTTGACGTTCGTGACCTTGAGGCCGCGCGCCTCGAGGAGCGCGCCGATCGAGGCCGCGGCGAGGCCCTTGCCGATCGAGCTCACGACGCCGCCGGTGACGAAGATGTACTTGGTTCGGCGTGTGCTCATCGTGGCTCTCCCGGGTTCGTGGGCGGGTTCGTGGGCGCGCTCGCGCTTCGTCTCGTCGCGCCGCGGAAGGCGGCGCGGGCGACATGGCTCGTCACGCGCGGGTGGGTGCGTTGGCGAGCAGCTCCGGACTCGTGTGACTGACCGCGCGCTCGCACGGGCCTCGATGCTACGGAGCACCTCCGCGGTCGTCAACGCGCAGCCGCGCCCGCCCTGGCATCACGCGCATTTCCCGCGCGCTTGCCCGACGCGGCCGCGGCGTCGGGGCGGAAGGCGCCGGCGGTCCGCCGCCGCGCGGTGCTGGTAGGATGCGCGGGTGAGCGCGACGGAGCCCTTGCCCGAGGTGCGTCGAGACCGGCTGATCTACCGCTGGGATCTCGACAAGACCTACCTCCGCACGCAGTTCGACACGGTGCGCGACTGGGTCCGTATCGCGTTCGAGAAGGCCCACGACAAACGCACCATCCCTGGCGCGGCCGCCCTGCTCCGCGAGCTCCGCGCCACCGGTCCGCGGGGGATCTTCATCGTGAGCGGCAGCCCGACCCAGCTCCGCAAGGTGCTCGAGGCGAAGCTGCGCCTCGACGGCGTCGCGTGGGACGGCCTCGTGCTGAAGCCGCAGCTCCGGAACATCCTCCGCGGCCGCTTCCGCTTCATCAAGGACCAGGTCGGCTACAAGCTCGCGGCGCTCTTCGAGTCCCGGGCCGGGATCGAGCCCGACGTGCAGGAGTACCTCTTCGGCGACGACGCCGAGCTCGACGCGTCGATCTACTCGCTCTACAGCGACGTCTGCACCGGGCGCACCTCGCTCGAGGTGCTGCGCGAGGTGCTCGAGCGCTCGGGCGCCTACGACGACGTCGTGCCGGCGGTCGTCGCGCTCGCCGAGAAGGTGCCCAAGGGCGGCGGCGCGATCCGCATGTTCATCCACCTCGAGCGGGTCAGCCCCCCCCTCGACTTCGCCGCGCTCGGCAGCCGGGTCGTGCCCTTCCACAACTACCTCCAGCCGGCGCTGGTGCTGCTCGAGGAGGGCGCGATCGACCCCCACGCGGCCGTTCGGGTCGCCGCCGAGCTGCTCGGCGCGCACGGCTTCACCGCCGACGCGCTCGTCGCGAGCTACTTCGACCTCGGGCGCCGCGGACACCTCGGCGGGCGCGGGGCGCGGGCCCTCGTCGCCTTCATCGAGGAGCACGACGACCGGACCCTCGGTGTCGCCGACGCGCCGCAGCTCCGGGCCTTCGCCCGCGGGCTCGTCGCGGAGGGCGCGACCGCGCTGCCGGAGGCGGTGCCGCCGACCCCGCCGCACCTCGACTACGTCGAGCACTTCGGCAAGGACAAGGCGCGCGCGAAGGCCGCCAAGCGCCGCGCGATGGGCCGCTGAGGGGACCGCGTGGTGCGCACGAGGGGCGATCGCCGGTCGCCGCCGCGCGGGGTCCCGGTTGATGCTTCGCGCCTCGGACGCTACATCCGGCGACCCATGAGCTGGATCAAAGAGAAGGCCCACACCGAGCTCGCCCGCATCCGCGAGGCCAAGGAGAAGCAGGTCTATCCCTTCTTCCGCCCCTTCGAGACCGGCGGGCTGCACACGACGATCGCGGGCCACCCGCTCGTCAACTTCAGCTCCAACGACTACCTCGGGCTCACCACGCACCCGAAGGTGAAGGAGGCCGCCAAGGCCGCGGTCGAGCGATACGCGTGCGGCCTCTCGAGCTCGCGGGTGCAGGCGACCACGGTCGCGCACGTCGAGCTCGAGGAGCGCCTCGCGAACTGGTTCCGGTTCCCGAAGTGCCTCGTCACGACGACGGGCTACCAGGCGATGGTCGGGACGATCATGTCGCTCGCCGACAAGGAGACGACGCTCGTCCTCGACAACCTCAGCCACGCCTGCATCCTCGACGGCACCTTCCTCGCCGCGGGCACGCCGACCCAGCAGGCCGAGGTGCGCTTCTTCAACCACAACTCCGCGCGCTCGCTCGAGCGGGTGCTCAAGACCCGCGAGCGGAAGAACGCGCTCGTGTGCCTCGAGGGCGTCTACTCGCTCGACGGCGACCAGGCGAACATCACGGAGATCCTCGAGGTCTGCAAGCGCCACGACGCTTGCGTGGTGCTCGACGACGCGCACGGCACCGGCACGCTCGGCGTGCACGGCCGGGGCATCCTCGAGGAGCACGGCCTCGAGGGGACCTTCCCCACCGAGAAGCTCGTCGTCGTCTCGACCTTCTCCAAGACCTTCGGCGGGATCGGCGGGATCATCCTCGGCGACGAGGAGGTGGTCGATCACATCAAGCACCGCGCGCGCTCGTTCCTCTTCAGCGCGACCCTGCCGGTGCCGATCGTGGCCGCCGCCGCGACCATCCTCGACATGCTCGAGGCCGACGGCCCGGCGCTCGTCGCCGAGCTCCGCGGCAAGGCCGAGTACATGCGCACCAGCCTGAAGCAGGCCGGCTTCGACCTCGGCCACAGCAACACCCACATCATGCCGGTGATGTGCCGCGAGGAGCGCAAGGCGCTCTTCATGCACGTCGCCCTCCTCGAGAACGGCGTGATGATGGTCCCGATCACCTACCCCGGCGTGAAGCAGGGCGAGGAGCGCCTCCGGGTGAACGTGACCCGCGGCCACTCCCAGGAGGACATGGACAAGGCCATCGACCTCCTGAAGATCTACGGCGAGGCCTTCTTCGTGCTCTCGGGCGAGGACATCGGCCCGATGGAAGCCAGCTGAGCGCTCACTCCAGCTCGGAGCGGAGGATCGTCATCGCGGCGAGCTCGCGGCCGGTCTCGTCGTGGATGCGGGCGATGACCCGGGGATCGGCCAGCGTCGTGTCGACGTCGAGGGTGGCGAAGTAGCGGCCGGCGTCGCCGCAGAAGCTCTGGCTCGCGTCGGTACCGGGGCTGGTGCAGGTCGAGTTCGTGTTCGCGAGCGGCGAGCTCACGACCTCGGGGATCGCGTAGCTCGGGTGACGGATGCGGCGGAGGTGGCTGCGGTGGATGTCGCCCGAGAGCAGGATCACCCCGCCGATGCCGGCCCGCTCGATCGCGTCGAAGAGCGCGCCGCGCGAGTTCGGGTACTCGAGCCAGGTCTCGCCCCCGGTGAAGCTGAAGATCGAGCCGGACGCGAGGAAGTGAAAGGTCGCGGTCGAGCGTGAGAGCTCCTCGATCAACCACGCCTCCTGCATCGCGCCGAGGATGCGGCCTGCCGCGGTCCCCGGCGGATCGCGCTCGTAGCGGTCGTCGAGGAGGAAGAAGTCCACGTCGCCCCGCACGATGCGGGTGAAGATCCCCGGCTGGCCCGCGATGCCGCCCTCGGGCTGGGCCCAGTAGTCGGCGAAGGCCCGGAGCGCCGCGCCGCGGCCCGGCGAGGTGCGGTCGGTGTTGTTGCCGACGAAGTCGTGATCGTCCCAGATCGCCAGCGTCGAGGTCGTGCGGGCCAGCGCGCTGCGCTCCGGCACCTCGAGCGCCCGGCGGTAGAACCACCACAGCGACTCGAGGTCGGGGGAGTTCGCGTAGTGGTTGTCCCCGAGGAAGACGAAGAGGTCCGGCGAGGCGGCCGCGATGGGCCCGAAGATGGGCTGATCCCAGAGCCGCGAACAGGAGCCGAGCGCGACGCGGAAGGCCTCTCCGTCGCCCGGCCGCGGCGCGGTCTCGAAGCGCCCGGCGCGCGGAGCGAGCATGCCGTCGACCTCGACCTCGTAGGCGTAGCCGTGGGCCGGCACGAGGCCACTCGCCTCGAGCGTCGCGGTGAAGTCGTCGTCGGGCGACGGATAGGCGAGGGCGGCGAGCCAGCGTGTCTCCGGGCGCGCCTCGTCGCGCAGGTAGAGCGCCACCCGTCGGGTCGCGTCGGTGCGCACGAAGACCCGCGCGCTCGTGCCCGTCACCGCGCCGACCATCGGCCCGTGCGTCAGCGGGCTCGGGTAGCAGGTCGTGCACCCTGCGTGCAGCCCGAGCGGATCCCGGTACGTCTCGCTCTCGCCCGCGGCGGTCCCGTTGCCGAGCAGGTGCAGGCCCTCGGAACAGTGCACCGGCTCGCCGTCGAAGCGGACCTCGACGCAGCCGACCCGCCACGCATCGACCCCGCCCACCGAGCGGAGCTCGACGCGGTCGACCGCGCTGCGCGGCAGGGACGCGCCATCGACGTGGTACACGTCCAGCTCCCCGATGCGGAAGTCGTCGACGTCGGCGACGTTCATCCGGTAGCACGCGGTCGCGTTCAGGCAGAGCGAGAGCGTGTTGTCGTTGGTGCCGTCGTTCGGTCCGGGACCGGTGCGCACCGCGAACGAGAGGTGATCGATCACGTCGGGGAACTCGGGCGGTCCGGGATCGAACAGGGCCGCGTCCGGGGCGTCGAACGCGGACGCGTCCGCGGCATCGACCGTCAGCGCATCTTCGGCGGGCCGCTCCGCGTCGCCCCCGCCGGCATCGCTGGGGTCTCGAGGCGCATCGAGCGTGCCCCCGTCGACCGGGACGCAGCGGCCGAAGGCGACGCGCTCGCCTTCGCCGCAGTCCGGGCCAGGGCAGCCGGTGAGGACGAGCAGGAGGGTGAGCGATGCCGCAGCGCGCATCCGTTCAGCCTACCCGGTCGCGGCCCGCGTGGGCGCGCGGCCGTCGGCCTCCGGTTCGTGCGCGGCGGCGCGGACCGGCCCGAGCGCGTGCGCCCGTCCGAGCTGCGCGCCGAAGAGGACCACGACCCACGAGAGGTGCACCGAGGCGAGCAGCACCGGAAATGCGCCGAAGCCCGAGTAGAGCGCGTTCCAGCGCGCGAGGCCGATCTGCAGGCGCACGTGCGCGAGCTGCAGCCCGTACCAGAGCAGCGCGGCGGCGGCGGCGCCGAGGAGCCGGGAGCGCCACGGGGCCGG
>Ga0209972_10002840_pt1 | contig 13853 bp, 16 predicted proteins | sample NOAtaG_7_FD_187302 | JGI IMG/M metagenome (GOLD analysis project Ga0209972, IMG submission 187302) | Freshwater lake microbial communities from Lake Erie, under a cyanobacterial bloom - NOAA_Erie_Diel1S_2200h metaG (SPAdes) (version 2) | ecosystem: Environmental > Aquatic > Freshwater > Lake ... | reverse complement strand
CCGAAGAGACTGATAGCACTGGCGAGCTCAACTTAAGCGCCTCTCTGAAGTATGTTTTAAAAACAAAAAAAGAACACATTATGGCTTTGCAGCGCTATGATGTTAGGCAACCTGATGGGAAATTTATAAAAAAGTATTGGCGGCCAATAAACAGGCCTATACTTAGCTCGTCAAATGAAGTTGTTTATATTATCCACACAGTTGAAGATGTTACTGAGGTTGTTTCTTCAGATGAAGAAAGGAAAAAGCAAGAAGAACAAAATCATAAAATTATAAAAGATCTCTCCGATCTTAAATATGCCATTGATAAGTCTTCGATCGTTAGTATTACTGATCAAAAGGGAATAATTATGTACGCTAATGAAAGTTTTGCTAATATCTCGGGATATGATCGGGAAGAGCTTGTAGGGAGCAGTCATTTTTTAATAAAGTCTGGATATCACCCAAAAGGCTATTTTAAGCAAATGTGGCAAACCATCTCTTTAGGAAAAGTTTGGAAAGGAGAGATAAAAAATAGGGCTAAAGGTGGTAAAGAATATTGGGTAAATACCACCATTGTTCCATTTCTTAACGAATTTGGTAAACCCTACCAGTATTTTTCAATTAGTAGCGAAATAACAGAACAAACACATGCCGAGGGATTATTGAAAAAATCTAAAGAGAAGTTTGCAAGTCTTTTTGATCATAACCCTGCCGCTATTGTGGTATCTCGTTTAAGTGATGCTAAAATAATAAATGTGAATAATGGTTTTCTATCGATTGGCGGCTACTCTGATAAAAGCGAAGTGCTTGGCAAAACGGCACTTGAATTAAAAATCCTTGGAAAACCGGAAGATAGAGAAATGGTTGTTCAAGCTATCAAGGAAAACAAAATGATTAAAGACTATGAACTTAAAGTTTTCGATAAGTCAGGTAAGCCATTTTGGGTATCCACATCCATTCTTGTTGTTGAAATTGAAGATGTGCCGTGTTTTCTTTCCATTTCAATTGATATAAGCAATAGAAAAAAAGTTGAGGAGCAATTACTTAGTGTGAACAAGGAACTTGAATCATTCTCCTATTCTGTTTCGCATGACTTAAGAGCGCCACTGAGAGCTATTAATGGTTATACAAATATTTTGTTGGAAGATTATTCTAGTAAGTTAGACCAAGAAGGTAACCGTCTTCTAAAAGTAATTATTGATAACGCTTCTATGATGGGGCAGTTGATTGATGAGTTATTAACCTTCTCGCGCTTAGGTAAGCAAAATCTAATGAAGGTAAAACTTGACATGGTTCCAATAGTTGAAAACATTATTAAAGAGCTCGATATTTTGTATCCAAACTCCAACCGTGAGATAAAAATTAAACTAAGCCATAATATTCTTGGTGATCATGCAATGATAAGGATCATCATGACCAATTTATTATCAAATGCGTTCAAGTATTCAAATAAGAGTGTTAAGCCTATTATAGAGATTGGTTCGATAGTAGAAAAAGAAAAAACCATTTTTTATGTTAAGGATAACGGCGCCGGATTTGATATGAAATATTACAATAAGCTATTTGGTGTTTTCCAGCGATTACATAGCACTTCCGAATTTGAAGGAACCGGCGTTGGCCTTGCCATTGTTAATCGTATAATTTCAAAGCATGATGGCATCATATGGGCTGAGAGTAAGCTCAACGAGGGTTCAACTTTTTATTTTTCTTTACCTAATTCCTAAACATATATATTATGCCAAATCAAAAAGCAGTTGAACTGCTGTTAGTTGAAGACAATATTAACGACGCCGAATTGATCATTCGCGCTCTTAAGAAAAGTAATGTTGGAAATAGCATCGCGCATTTACGTGACGTTGAAGAAGCACTTGATTATTTATTTGCAAAGGGTAAATTCAGCAAAAGAAAAATTGAAGATAGTCCTAAAGTGATATTGCTCGATCTAAAAATGCCAAAACTAAATGGGCTAGAAGTTCTTAAAGCTATTAAAACAGATCCAAGAACAAAAACAATTCCTGTAATAATTATGACATCTTCAAAAGAAGACAGTGATATTGCTGAAAGCTATAGATTAGGAGTAAATAGTTACGTTGTTAAACCGGTTAATTTTGAGAATTTTTCTAAAGCCGCTGCCGATGTTGGATTTTATTGGCTTTTAATTAATCAAAATAAAGTTTCTTAATATGCAGGAGCCGCTTAAAATATTAATGCTGGAGGATTCGGAGTGGGATGCCGAACTCATTCAACATGAAATTAAAAAGGCTGGCATTAGCTTTACTAGTAAAATTGTAACTACACGAACAAGTTACGAAAGTGAGCTTAGTAATTTTGCACCTGATGTTATTATTTCCGATCATTCTCTTCCCAACTTTTCTTCCATAGAAGCGTTTGAGGTTTATAATAATTGTAAATTAAATATCCCTTTTATTTTGGTTACAGGAACTGTTTCTGAAGAATTTGCTGTTTCTGTACTAAAACAAGGCGTTGATGATTATGTTTTAAAGAGTAATTTGATTAGACTCCCGCCCTCTATTTTACATGCTTTAAAAACAAAAAAAACTGAAACAGAGAGACGTCAGTCGCAACAAGAGTTGCTAAAATCCGAGAATCAGATACGTAATTTTGCTACACATTTAAATACAGTTTTAGAGGAAGAGAGAGCGCGAATATCTCGCGAAATTCATGATGAACTTGGGCAGCAACTTATAGGTATTAAGCTTAGCATCGGCGTTTGTAAAAGTCAATCTGATTTCCCTAATGAACTAAAAGAAAAGGTAAGTAGCGTCATTACTGATATTGACGCAACGATTAACACCTTAAAGAAAATTGCTTCGGAATTAAGACCGGCCATATTAGATTCTTATGGTTTGATGCCGGCCCTAGAATGGATGTGTAATGAGTTTGGAAAGAAAACGCATATTAATTGTTGTTTTAAAAATATAACAGGAGAATTGAAGGTTGAGAATAACGTAGCAATAACTTTGTTTAGAATATGCCAAGAAACACTAAATAATATTGCGAAGCATTCCGGAGCAAATAAAGTTTTAATTGAGATTAGTAAGTTGGATAATAATTTGATTATGCAAATATCAGATAACGGAAAGGGAATTGATTCAACAAAACTAAAGAACCCTTTCTCAATGGGCATAATTGGAATGAAGGAGAGGGCTAAAATAATTGGAGCAAAGCTAAGTATTAAGGGTGACTCTAAATCGGGGACTTCTGTTCGATTAACTGTTGCATTATAAAACTAAATATTTATGTATATGAACGACCTGCATATTGCCCCAACCGTAAAAACTCCGGCAATTGATTTCTATTCTATCGGTAATCTTAAAATTACAGGAAACTCTTATCCCGAAGATGTTACTTCTTTTTACCAGCCGGTAATTTATTGGTTAGAGCGTTTTTTAAATAGTAATTATGAGCCCGTTTATTTAACCATTAACTTAACCTACATTAATACTTCCAGTATTAAAAGTCTTTTACAAATAATTACAAAGGTAAGCGCATTGTCTAAGAACGTGGTTAAGGTTAATTGGATCTATGAGATTGATGATGAGGACATGGTTTCGGTTGGCGAAGATCTATCGCGATTAAGTAGTTTAACGTTTGACTTTAAAGCAAGATAGAAGAGAAGTTAACCAAGTGATTTGGTTAATCGATTTTTATGGCCATTAAACTCATATCGTCGGTTTGGATATTAGAGCCCTGCCAACGAAAAAGAGCGCTTTGCAATAGTTTCTCTTGCTTTTTAACAGATAAACTATAGCATTCTTTCAATAAGTTGATCAATCGTTTTTTTCCGAATTTTTTATTTTTGCTTCCGCCAAATTGATTTGTAATGCCATTTGTATAAAGAAATATGACATCTCCTTTTTGAAGTTGAAATGTTTTAATGCTAGTGTTGCACGAATTTAGATCTAAGCCTTTAAAAATTCCCACTCTATGCCTTTCTAGTTCTATTTCAACACCGTTTCTAATTATAAGCCCCCTGAGCCCTAATAACGAGTAATTTAGGTTTAACTCATGATGATCAATATTGCAAAGCGCAACATGAGAGAGTTTAAAATGGCTTGAAGTTGTATTGGATCTATAAAGCGACCCTACGTGAGATCGCATTTCATTACACAGTAGGTTGATATTTGTGAATGATTTATTTAATATATTTTGAATTGAGTTTAAAAATCCTTCTTTAAAATATGGAAATAGGGCCGTATCGCCGGTACTGTCGGCTAAAATGAATGTTGAATTATTAATGGTGATCCTAACTACGCTAAAGTCGCCATTGATCTTATTTTTTGGGATGGATATAGTAAAAGAATGAATGTGCTCATGAGGGCTTAGAGAGGATGTTTCTTCAGAAGATTGGTTCTGCGTGATTCGTTTTTGATCATCAGAAGTTAGTTTAAGTTCTGTTATATTGTAGGCAACTGCCACGTATCCGTGTTGATTACTCCCGGGTAATAGTGTAGGGGCTATGTTCATCCATAGCCATTTTGATTTGCCATTTTTTGTTTTTAAGCATACTTCACCTTTCCAAACATCCTTAGATAATATTTTTTGCCAAAAGGAATGCTCATCATTATCAACTGGATTCATGAGTTCATTAATAAATAAACCCGATAACTCTTTTTGAGTATAATCCCCTAATTCGCAAAATTGATTATTAGCTTCTATAATTGTACCGTTATAGTTTAGGGTTATAATAATTGAGTTAAAGCTCTCGTTATGGATCCTTATTTTTTTAAATCGATCAGTTACCCAATTTAATAACCTATCTAATAGGCTCGATCTTGCTCTTAGAAAAGACAGTATATCCTTTTCAACATGATCATTTGATGTGATAGAGTTACGTGTTTTCATGATGTTAGTATTTATTTACCTTGAATAAAAAGTTGTAGGTTGTATGAAAACCTATACATCTAAATGCAGTAATTATAGCGAAGTCTTTAACGGCAGTTTTCCATTTGCCTTTTTTGGATAGTTTACCTCCGGTACAATTGCTATTTATAAAATATACCAAAGTTGTGCCATCAAGCGTACGTTTCGATGTTCTTAATAAGTGATAGGCGTCTGTAACAAATACAAATGAGGTTGTACTCCCTCTAAATTTTTCTCCTTGTTTAGGATCGCCGTTCTTATATTTATTCTTCCAGCTTTCAGAAGGTTTCCAAAACTGATCGTTGGCTTTCTTAAAGCGAGGTTTAAAACCCATTTCGTAATGATAACTTATGCTTTCCGTTGTGCCATCCAGCATACCCGAAACAAAAGCAGTTGTGCTCGCAAAAGCTAATTTTTTCCATTTTTTTTGCGCTACTGAAAACTGACAAATTAAAAATAGCGATAGAATTATTACAGTTGTTTTCATATTTATTTTTTTAATTGCTTTTTATTGCCAAATCTTCTTGTTTGGAAAAGTTTTGTTTTTCGTTTACTTTATAAATATTTGAGTAGTAAAATTTGCTATAGTTCTTTCTTAGTTCGATAGCTCCGGTTTTTTGATTAAAATAAGCATGACCAACCGGAAGTTCGATCATGTCGTAGTTTATTTCAGCCACTTTTTCTTTACTTAAAAATTCTACCTCAAAGAAAAAGGTATTGTCTTTTATTTTGTTGTTGTTTGTTCTTGCATCAAAGCTTATCATAATCGGAATGGTATTTTCATTTGTTAGTTTCAATGTATACCATAAATTTTCTTTAATTTTTATCTCAAAAGGTCTTTGAGCACGAACCACTATAGAATCAACAAGCTTGTTCTCTTCAAATATATATAACTTGCACTTTGAATTAGCTTTTAAAGTTTTTGTTACGTTATTAATTACTCCATTAATAATAAATAGTGATGTGTCTGATATAGTGTTTCCTACAAGTGTGGTGCTATATAATAGGATAGCTGCAATTATTAGATATTTAATTATATTTTTCATGACAGTTTTTTTAGTTTTTATTTAAACCTTACTATGTTGCTTAACTAATTCTATTAGCACATATGATTTATTACATCTCTTTTTGTAACGTATTCTTTAACGATATCTATATTTTTGGTATTCGAATTAAAAAGTCCGCTAATGTAATTTTGTGTATATAGATCTCTTGCTTCGAATTTTCTATTGTTTTTATTATATGAAACCAAGCCTACAGGAAAGTCGATTAGGTCGCGGTCTAAAAATTTTGATTGATCAATGTCTATTAATTCGGTTTCAAATGCAAAGGAATTGTTCTCAACAATATCGTTTTGGCCAAGTTCTGTGTTAAAGCTAATGAGCAATGGCACAAAACCTTCTTTAGTAACTCTAATAGTATACCATACATTCTTTTTTAACTTAAACTCAAAGGGTTTGTTAAGTTTAACAATAGAAGAGTCAATTACTTTGTTTTCATAAAATAGTTCTAGTTTGCATTTTTGATTCATTTTTTTGTTTGTTTGAATTATTAATCCATTTATAACAAAATCTGATGTGTCGGTTGGTTTGTTGCCTGCTAATACATCATTTACCAACCCCAAAAGGAATAAAAAGGCCATTGCTAAAGTTTTGATTGCTGTTTTCATTTTTTGTTGTTTTAAGTTTATGATACAAAGTTATACCTACAGAAGCGCATTCTTGGTAGCTTCAATTCTGATTGATAAGTAGATGTGTTTACGAAGGTTTGTAGTTCAAACAGCTACACGAATGGATAAGGATATAAGGATGCTTAATTACAGCTCCTAGTGTTTTATACCTAGGTAGTGCATTATAATTTAATAGAGGGACGAGTTTGCGTTTAATAGGTTAGGGGTATTAGCTGTCTATCTGTGTTGTAAATGCGTGAATCATGTAATTCCTTTTTTATAGATGCAACAGCAATTGGATTCTTAAAGGTTACTTTTACTCAGCATCAGAAATGTAACTGTTTGCTTTAAAAAATGTTTATGAAAACCAAAAATGTAATATTTTCAATAGGGATCAGCGCATTGATGTTTTGTAGTTCGGCGTTTGCGCAAGAAAGAACTGATTCGTTAAAAAAAGAAATTGAAAAGCAACAACAAGAGACAAAGGAGAATGAAAAGGAGTTTAAAAAATCGGAAAAACGGAACGAAGAACTTAAGGAATCGCAAGAAAAAGCCGATGATAAGGCAGAGGATGTATTAAAAGCTCAAGAAAAGGCCGATAAAAAAGCAGCAGAATTAAGCAAATCGGAGGATAAAATGGCAATTAAGGCAGAAGAGCTCAGGAAGGCCGAAAGAAAAGTTGAAAAGAAAGCCGAAGCCAAGAAAAAAGCCGACAAAAAGGTTGCTAAAAAGGAAAAAGAAATAAAAAAGGCTGATGATAAAAAGCAAGAAGAATTAGATGAAAAGAACAAAAAGGAGTTAAAAGATACCGATCAGAAAAAGTAAATAAAATTGAAATTAATTATTAAAAAGTGTAGTCGATAGGGCTGCACTTTTTTTGTTTAATACATACTTGTTTTTTTGTTTCAAAGCAAGTGCTAAGCTATCAACATCATTAAAAACACAACGAATAAATTTTTTGGGTTAGTCCCCTGCAGATTGGATTTATGAACTTTAATGATGATTTTCAACGGATTAAGATTCTGATGGATTGCTGCATTCCTTTCTCCCGAATTACTTCGAAAGTTTAAGAATACGGAAAGCACCTTTTGCTAATAAACCAAATACTATAGTTCCAACGATTAGGTCAGGATATTTTGAGTTGGTAAAATAAACCAAAGCTCCGGCAATAACAACTCCAATGTTAACAATTACATCATTGCTTGTGAAGATCATGCTGGCTTGCATATGGGCTTCCTTGCTTTTTGATTTTTGCAAAAGATAAAGACACAAGGCATTCCCTATAAGTGCGAAAAAAGAAATGGTAATCATCATTTGGAAACTGGGTACGATTTCAAAATCTAAAAACCTTCTTATAACCTCGATAAAACCAAAAATGGCGAGAATTAGTTGGAAATACCCGCTAATTTTTACAACTCTTTTTTTCTCAGATACAGCATGACCAACGGCATAAATACTCAAGCTATACACTATCGCATCCGCAAGCATATCAAGACTATCAGCAACTAAACCCATTGACCCGGAAATGAATCCAGCAATCATTTCAATTACGAAAAAAGCAAGATTTATCGATAAAACTGTCCACAATAATTTTTTTTCATTCGAATCGTCTGAGCTAACACTTGCGATTTCGCCTTCTTCAGAAACAACTAGAGAAGAACCTAAATTCAAATCATTTAAAGCTACTGCGATTGATTGTACATCACCTTCATGGTAAACGTATAAGTTACGGTTTGGGATATCAAAATCAAGTTTGGCAAATGACAGTCCGTCAAGCTTCATACGAATCATGTTCTCCTCAGAAGGACAATCCATTTTTGAAATATGAAACGTTGTTTTTTTCACAATGCAAAAGTACAAAAGTATAGCTATAATAAATGAATGAAAAAAGGTCACTAACTTTCGTTAAGTGACCTTTCATTCTTTTATGAGCCGTAATGTTCCGTTACGTGCCCTTTTGTACCCTACGGGTTGGATTTATCGAACTTTATTGATGATTTTCAAGCGCTTAGAATATTAATGAATACGATTTCTCGGATAACCTAAACAGCAAAATTTATTGAATTTCAAATGCCGAATCAACACGGGTGAATATTACCATCAAAATTTAAAAATTTGCCCGAGTCTGCAATTTTTACTTTTAATAGGACGTTCTCAATCAGATTTTTAACAGCTTCTTCAGCTGTAAATTGTGCTTTTAAGCCCCCCATATCAGTTTGAACCCAACCGGGATTTACATTTACGCAAATTATGCTGTCATTTTTTAATTCATTAGCCATTGATTTATTTAAAACATTCAACAAATTCTTACTTCCAACATACCCGTAATGCCCACCAAAAGTTAAGTTTGTTACTGAACCTAACCAACTTGAAATATTGATAACAATAGGGTTTTCGCTTTTGCCGAGTAGTTGTCTAAAGTGTTTTACAACTAACAATGGGGCAATACTGTTAATATGCAAAACATCAAACATTTCTTTGGCATCTAGGTCATTTAGATTAAACGCCTTTGCCATTCGAGATTTGTCGGAGTAGTCTTTAGGATTTATACCTGCATTATTTACAATTAAATCAATTCGCCCGAACATTTCATTAGCCCAATCAGCTATTTCCTGAATTTGATTTTCATTTGTTACTTCTAACGCTTTCGGATAAATAACCAACTCTTGTTCGTTTAAAAGCTCGGCTGCTTCCAGAGCTTTCTCAAAATCTCTCGCTGTTAAAATTACTTTGTAACCTATTTTGCCAAGTTGTTTGCACCACTCAAGACCTAGCCCTTTGTAAGCGCCTGTAACTAATGCTACTTTCATCGCTTCAATAATTTAATACCAATTTCTCTGCCTTGTCCTTGAAACATGGCAAGGTTAATCCAAAACCAAGCAAACTGTTCCATGAGTTCAAATTTGTCATTTCCACCAATAGAATAGCAGTCTGCAAAACCTGCGTCTTTAGCAAGTTGAGTAGCAGCTTGTTTTCCTTTTTCACTATCTCCTGCTACGAATAAATCAAGCGTAATATCCCCATAATTTGGATTTTGCATATTGTTGAAACCTGTCGTATTAAAGCACTTTACAACATCTTTCGTTTGTGTATTATCTAAAATTGCATCTGTTGTGTGTTTATATCCTTGAGGGCCTCTGTTCATGACAATGTTCATAGCATCAATAATGATTTTACCAGTTGTATCACCTAATGATTTAACTACTTCAACTGTTGAAGGTGCAGGGGTTGAAAGTAGAATCACTTCAGATATTTTTACAGCATCAGCAATAGTAAGAACCTTTGTGTTCGGATTATTCAATAGCTCTTTGCCTTTAAAATCATTAATATTGCGGACTCCTAAATTGATTTCGTGTCCTTTGTTTGCCCATTTATTGGCTAATGTTCCCCCTACGTTACCTGTTCCTATAATAGCTATTTTCATCTGTTTTAAGTTTTAAATTAGTAAATAATTTCGTTTTCAAATTGACCTTGCTTTTGTCCGTAAAGTTTCCAATACAAATCAGCGATTTTAGCTGGGCTATATTTTTCATCATTTGGATTGACATAACCACAAACAGTAAGCTGTGCAATATGAACGTTTGTTTCGATTGCTTTTTTCTGAAACGCTTGCACTAAATTTCTAAGTGCGGCTTTTCCAACACTTAAGGATGTCCATTGATCGTCTCCTCCCAACGCAAAACCACCATTGGTTACAAATATTTTTCCTTTATTTTCTTTAATGCAAAAAGGCAGCACCATTTTCATCAGATTAAAATAGCCACCTACATTGATATCCATTTGAGACTTGATAGTTTCCCAACTTTGTTCTAAAATATCCATGATAGATACAGCTGCCGCATTATATACAATAACTTCGGCATGACCTTCTTTTTCTTTTATTGAAGTTAATGCTTGTTTAAGGCTTTCGGAACTGGCAACATCAGCAACTGCATAAGTTGCTTCGATACCTACTTGTGATAATAGTCTAACCTGTTCCTGTAGCTTAGTCTCAGTACGAGCAATCAGCGCTACTTTAAAGCCCTCTTGACCAAATTTTTCAGCAATACTATGGCTGATACCAGAACCTGCGCCTATAATTGTTATTAGCTTCTTCATTATTGATTAATTTTTGAGTTAATAAATTTTACAGCTTCCTCCGCTACAATTTTATGGACTTTAGCGCTTGCGGAAACTGCCCACCAATTCATAAATTCATCAGGGTTTAATCCTTTGGCTTTATTTGTGATTTCTTTGGTTGGCAATGCTAATGGGTTTGAAAAATCAATAATATCATAAGGTAAATATGCCTCCGTATAAACAATGTCATAAGATTTTGGATTAGCGCCAATTTTAGCAAATACACTTGCTCCATCAAACAAATAAATGTTTACGCCATTTTTTGAAAAGTCAGTTTCAAGCTTCTCCAAACCTTTATTAAGCTCTGTACAAAGTTGAGAAGCTAATTGTTGTTTATCTGTTCCAAAATACATTGGAGTGAACCCCATATCCGGCATAGTTCCAATAAGAATATTTTTCACCCCTGCTTTAATTAACAAATCGATTGATGTTTTGTAATTATTTGCTGGTGGATAATGCTTTAAATCGGGTTGACCATATTCTAAATAGTTTCCAATGTCATGACCACCAGCCCAAAGTACACAAAGAGTTTTATCATCAATTGTAGCTTTGTCATTTAGATAGGTTTGAACTTGCGCCAACATTCCTTTTAGAGTCGTTATACTATCCAATCCTAATAATGGTTTTAATGCTTCGTTGATATTATATAAACCTGTAGTTGCACCACCCATTGCGTAATTATTTTCAAGAGTAAGGCTTAAACCTAAAGTGTCTGCAAAATATTCAACCCAAGTTTTACCGTTTGTCCAACGGCTTTCAAAAAAGCCAACCGAAGCAGGTGGATATTTGTAGTTAGTTAATTTGCCCCATTGCCCCATATCGCTTAAGCCATCACCAAAAACAACTATGCTTGTAAATTTTTCCTGTTTCATCTTTTCATTATTTTGATTATTGTTAGAATTGCCGCAACCCCAAAAAAGCATTGCTGATATTGCAAAATAAATTGCTGTGATTGTTTTATTCATGTTCTTACTTATCAATTGGTTTTAAATCATAAATACTTCGTACATCCTTAAACTCTTCTTCCATTTTTAATTTCAGATCAATTAACTTTCCGGTTTTTACATCAAATACCCATCCGTGAATTTTAGGGTGACCCGTTTTATACCATGCTTTTTGAACATGGTCTATTTTAATGATATTGATGCATTGCTCTCTTACATTCAGTTCAACCAATCGATCAAATTTTTTTTGGTCATCCTTAATACTGTCAAGTTCAGTTCTATGAAAGCGATACACATCTCTAAGTGTTTGTAACCAGCTATTTAATTGTCCCATATCACTTGGGTTTAATGCAGCTTTTACTCCGCCACATTCATAATGTCCACAAACAATGATGTGCTTTACTTTTAAATGTTCTACTGCGTACTGTACAACAGAATTTACATTATTATCGGTGGCGATTACCTGATTAGCAATATTACGATGAATAAATACTTCACCGGGTTTTACTCCCATCAAATCTTCGGCAGTTACTCGACTATCGGAACATCCGATATATAAAAACTCTGGACTTTGTCCTTTTGCTAATTGCTCGAAGTAGTCAGGATTCACAGATAATTTCTCTGCAATCCATTTTTCGTTGTTTTCAAATATTCTATTAAAATTCATAACTATTATTCTGTATGATTAATTTTTTCGGGAATAAAGTACATAGCTGGAACTACCAAAAACAAGAAGAATGAAGTATAAACAGATAGAATGCCTACAAATGCAGCCGTCAAATAAATGGATAGGGCAATTATGTTCTTATTCCTTATTTTTAAATGTGATTGCTTGTTGATGCTGTCATGCAACAAGTTGTTTTTGACAACATAGTTTCTGAGCATTGTGAATGAGGCTGCTGCCATAAAAAAGATAATTCCATAAAAGAATGAAGCTTGCCACAGCATTGGATTTGCGCCTATAAAATTTGTCCCGAATGGAATGAGACTCATCCAGAATAATAAGTGAATACTATACCAAAGTAGTTTTCTGTCGGTATGTTTTATCTGATGAAATAACTGGTGATGATTTACCCACATAATAGAAAGCATTAAAAAACTTACGGCGTATGAAAAGAATTTTGGAGCCAATTTTATTAACTCGTACCAAACAGTTCTATCGGTAGGTATCTCTTGCAATTTCAAGTCAAATATCATAACAGTAATTATGATAGCAATTACACCATCGCTAAATGCCTCTATTCTGCTCGTTGGTATTTGATTTAAATTGCTCATTAATATAAAAATCCGTTTTCAGCTTCTAATTTCTTTGGTAAATCTGTTTCACCTAGCATTTCTCTTAAATCTCTTTCAATTGTATTACACATTGCAGTTAATGGAACATCAGTAATTCGATTTTCAAATGGATCTTCGTTTACTTCGCCAACTTTTCCAATAATGGCAAACACAAACGAAATGATTATTGAAACTGGTATCATCAAATAATCAATATTCATTTTTGTAAAATCACCTATCAATGAAAAGGGGAGTAGCAAAATGAATGTGTAAAGAAATACTCTTGTAAAGAAATCGTATTGCCTTAATAATGGCGTGTTTTTAATACGTTCACAACCTCCCTGATAATTTGCTAAAGCCAAGAGTTGACCTTCCATTTGGAAACTATCAAAACCTGCAAGAGTTCCATTAGCCATTGCTTCGTAAATTTTCTTACCCGAAATCATATGTAAGTAATTGGGTTTGTTTTGGGCTTTCTGTATTTCTAAAAATTCTTTTTCAGATAGAAAAGGTTTTAATTCTTGCCAATTATCTTGTTTTCGTAAGTGTAAACGCAAAGCATGAGCCCATGCAATAACCTTGTAAATCATTTCTTTTTTAAATTGTTCGCTACGGTCTTTATCAAAATTTTGTTGGTGAGCATGGCTATCTGTAAAAGTGATGATTAGACGTACTAATACTCTGCTTGAATTAATTATTCCGCCCCAAAGCGTTCTTGCTTCCCACCATCGGCTATAAGAGCTATTGTTTCTAAAGGCAATAAAGATGGCTAATGCACTACCTAAAATAGCTGATATAGAAAATGGAAAAGTAATTGCTGTTACATTTTGCTTATGTAAAACAAAAACCGTTACAGCTATTGCAACGGAAAACGCCAATTCAGTTTTTACATACTGAATTACTTTTATTGGATTAAAATTTCTTTTTATTATCATAATTTAAAATTCATGTCTTATAAAACCTCCAACGTTATTTGTCTT
>Ga0209972_10002838_pt1 | contig 13871 bp, 8 predicted proteins | sample NOAtaG_7_FD_187302 | JGI IMG/M metagenome (GOLD analysis project Ga0209972, IMG submission 187302) | Freshwater lake microbial communities from Lake Erie, under a cyanobacterial bloom - NOAA_Erie_Diel1S_2200h metaG (SPAdes) (version 2) | ecosystem: Environmental > Aquatic > Freshwater > Lake ... | reverse complement strand
TGCGGGGAGAGGGTGGTCGGCGCTCTCGACGCGTGCGCGACGGAACTGCGCGAGCCCCCATCCCCAGACGATTGCACGCACCTGCAGCACCGCGGCGAGGCGATCGCTCATGCGAAGTCGAGGGCGAGGTCCAAGGCGGGCGCCGAGTGTGTGAGCGCACCGACTGAGATCCGATCGACCCCCGCCTCGGCGATCGCCCGCACCGTCTCGAGGGTCACCCCACCGGAGGCCTCGGTGAAGCAGCGCCCCCCACAGGTGAGGACGCTCTCGCGCAGATCCTCGAGCGACATGTTGTCGAGGAGGACCCCATGCGCACTCGCGGCGAGCGCCGCATCGACCTGCTCGAGCGTGTCGCACTCGACCTGTACGACCATCCCCTCGGGGGCCATCGCCTTCGCACGCGCGACCGCGATGCGCACCTCGCCATCGCAGGCGGCGAGGTGATTGTCCTTGATCAGCACGGCATCGGAGAGATCGCGCCGATGGTTCGACCCGCCACCGCAGCGCACCGCGTATTTCTCGAGGTCGCGCCACCCCGGCGTCGTCTTGCGCGTGTCGACGATCTCGGCGCGCGTCCCCTGCACCGCCGCCACATAACGCGCGGTCAGGGTCGCGACCCCCGAGAGGCGCTGCACGAAGTTGAGCGCGACCCGCTCCGCGCTGAGGATCGCGCGGGCCGGTCCCTCGATCGCCGCGACCACCGTGCCCCGCTCCACCGCCTCACCGTCGTGCACCGCGACCTCCACACGAACGGTGGGGTCGATCTGCCGGAACGCCTCGACGGCGAGCGCGATCCCCGCGACCACCCCGGGCGTTCGCGCGACGAGGGCGGCCCCGGCCTGCCGATCGGCGGGCACCGTCGCGAGCGTCGTCACATCGGCGAAGGCACGATCCTCCTCGAGCGCCGCGCGCACCACCGCGGCCAGCGCGGCGGTATCCAACGGGAGGATCGGCGCGGCGGACATCGTCACTCCCCCGGATCGACGCCCGGCGCCGACCAGGCGGGCATCCCCCCGCCGATCGCGACCATCCGCTCGATCGCGAGGCGCGCGCGATCCGCCACCTCGACCGGTACGGTGATCCGATGCTGCCGCTGCTCCAACGCCGCGATCACCTTCGGCAACGTCGTCACCTTCATGTACGCACAGGAGGCGCGCTCGTTCGCGGCATGGAAGGTCTTCCCCGGGAACGCCTTCCGTAGGCGATGCAGGATCCCCACCTCGGTCGCGACGATGAAGGTATCCGACGTCGATTCGCTCGGCCGACGGATCATCCCCTCCGTCGAGAGGATATGCACCCCCTCGGGATCCACATCGCCGGCACTCACGGCTTCGACCACACTCGTCGCGCACCCGCACTCCGGGTGGATCAGGAACTCCGCCTCGGGATGTAGCTGCCGCTGCAGACGGATGTTCTCCGGATCGATCCCCGCGTGCACATGGCACTCTCCCATCCAGACATGGAGGTTCTCGCGCCCCGTGAGTCGGCGGACATGGGCACCGAGGTACATGTCGGGGAGGAAGAGGATCTCCTGGTCGGCGGGGATCGACTGCACGACCTCGACGGCGTTGCCGGAGGTGCAGCAGTAGTCGCTCTCCGCCTTCACCGCCGCGGTCGTGTTCACATAGGCGACCACGACCGCCCCAGGGTGCTCCGCCTTCCAGGCGCGGAGCTGGTCCGCCGTGATGGTCTCGGCGAGGGAGCACCCCGCCGCCAGGTCGGGGAGGAGGATGGTCTTCTCCGGCGAGAGGATCGCCGCGGTCTCGGCCATGAAGTGCACGCCGCAGAAGACGATCGTCTGCGCATCGGTCTTGGCCGCCTCGCGCGAGAGCCCCAGTGAGTCGCCGACGAAGTCGGCCACATCCTGGATCTCCGGGCGCTCATAATTGTGCGCCAGGATGACGGCCCCTCGCTCGGCGGCGAGGGCGCGGATCCGGGCCTGGAGGACCTGCACATCCTCAGGGGAGACGGTGTCGACCATGTCGTAATGATAGGGGCGGTGACTCCCTCGACGAACCGCCCTCCCGGGGTCAGCGTTCCCGGTCCCGATCCCACTCGATATGGCGCCCCTTCCAGGCGGCGACCGCCTTGGGGAAATCCCGACGGAAATGCCCCCCGCGGGACTCCCGACGGGCAAGGGCCGAGGCGACGATAAGCTGGGCCGTATCCACCATGTTGAGCTCTTCGGTCATCCCAGGCGCGAGACGGGTCCGAATCCCATCGAGGAGCCGACGCGCTTTCCGGAGCCCCACGCCATCCCGCACGATGGCCGCGTGGGCCCACATCACGCGGCGGATCTCGTCGGCGGCGACCTCGGCCGCCCCGCGGTCATCGAGCGGGGCGACCGACCAGCGCGCCACGCGTGGGAGCCGGGCGAGGGGACGCCGATTGATCGCGTCCCGCGCCGCCCGCTCCGCGAAGACCAATCCCTCCAACAGGGAGTTCGAGGCGAGGCGATTCGCCCCATGCACCCCGGTGCGCGAGACCTCGCCGACGGCGTAGAGGCGATCGACCGTCGAGCGCCCCGCGAGGTCGGTGACGATCCCCCCCATCATGTAGTGCGCCGCCGGTGTGACCGGGATCGGATCGCGCCGCGGGTCGATCCCGCGGGCGAGGCAGAGTTGGAGGATCCCCGGGAAGCGTCGGGCGAAGCTCCGCTTGAGGGCGCGCGCATCGAGGAAGACGCGCCGTCCCGCCTCCTCCTGCCGGAAGATCTCGCGCGCCACCACGTCACGTGGCGCGAGCTCGGCGAGCGCATGTCGACGCGGCATGAAGCGCACCTCGCGATCGTTGATCAGGACGGCGCCTTCGCCACGCACCGCCTCCGAGACGAGCGCGAGGGGATTCTCCGCCATGTCGAGCGCCGTGGGGTGGAACTGCACGAACTCCATGTCGGCGAGCGTCGCCCCCGCGCGCCAGGCGATCGCGTAGCCATCGCCGGTGGCGACGAGGGGATTCGTCGTGTGCTTGTAGAGCTGACCACATCCGCCAGTCGCGAGCACCGTCGCATCGGCGATGATCTCCACCGCACGCCCGGCGACGTTGGCCCGCACGCCGCAACACTGCCCCCGCACGATGATGAGGTCGAGCGCGCGCGCCGTCTCGAGCACCTGGATGTTGCCGCGCTCGCTCACCCGATGGATCAGCGCGCGCGCGACCTCGGCCCCGGTCTGATCCCCTTGGGCATGCACGATCCGTTTGCGCGAATGCGCCGCCTCGTGCCCCAGGGTGAAGCGGCCGGCGGCGTCCATATCGAAGCGTGCGCCGGCCGAGGCGAGTTCGCGCACGCGGTCGGGGCCCTCGGCCACCAGCACCTCGACCGCGGCCGCATCACAGAGCGCCGCGCCGGCCGCGAGGGTATCGGTCTTGTGGAGGGCCGGCGAGTCGCCGGCGCCGAGGGCCGCGGCGATCCCGCCCTGCGCCCACGCCGTGGCGGAGTCGCGAAGCGTCCGCTTGGTGAGGACGACGACATCGCCATGGTCCGAGCATCGCCAGGCCGTCTGCAGGCCGGCGATCCCCGAGCCGATCACCAGGAAGCGGGTGCGGATCCGGTCAGCCATGGTTGGAATCAAACAGGAAGGGTAGCTTTGCGCCCATGCTCATCCCCTTCCTGCTCCAGACCCAGACCGCGGCGGAGCGCCTCGCCGCCGCCCAAGCCGGCCTCGACATCCCCATCGGCCAGCGCCTCATCGGTCTCCTCGGCGTCGCCTCGATGCTCGCGATCGCCTGGCTGATGTCGTACGACCGGAAGTCGATCAACTGGCGCCTCATCGCCACCGGCCTCGGGTTGCAGGCCCTCTTCGGCTTCATCGTCCTCAAGACCGAGGCGGGCCGCGCCGTCTTCCGCGTGGTCGGGGACGCGATCACCTCCCTCCTCGGCTTCCAGGAGCAGGGGGCGCGCTTCGTCTTCGGGAACCTGGTGCAGTCGGCGGTGCCGGTGACCGGTGACGGCGCCACACCCACCGCGATGATGGCGCAGACCGGGGCCTTCTTCGCCTTCAACGTGCTCCCGACGATCATCTTCTTCTCCGCGCTGATGTCGGTGCTCTACTACCTCGGCATCATGCAGCTGATCGTCGAGGGGCTCGCGCGCGTGATGCAGCGGACGCTCGGGACCTCGGGCGCCGAGACGCTCTCGGCATCGGGGAACATCTTCCTCGGGCAGACGGAGGCCCCGCTCCTCATCAAGCCCTTCGTCGCGAAGATGACTCGCTCCGAGCTCAACACCGTGATGATCGGTGGGTTCGCGACGGTAGCGGGGGGCGTGCTCGCGGCCTATGTGGGGATGCTCTCGGGGTCGTTCCCAGGGATCGCCGCGCACCTCCTCGCCGCGAGCGTGATGAATGCCCCTGCCGGATTGATCCTCTCCAAGATGATCCTCCCCGAGACCGAGGTCCCGGAGACGCAGGGCGGGATGTCCAGGGCCGCGAGTGCGATGGCGACCGCGACGCCGGGTCCGGGACGCACGCGATGGCGCCTCGGCGGACATAGTGCCGAGGGTGGCGTGATCGAGGCCGCCGCGAACGGCGCGGCGCAGGGGGTGCAGCTCGCCATCAACGTGGCGGCGATGATCATGGCGTTCGTCGCCCTCGTCGCGTTGGTGAACGCGCTCCTCGGTGGGTTCGGCGGCCTGGTGGGAATCGACGGACTCAGCCTCCAGTCGATCCTCGGGACGGTGCTTCGGCCTCTCGCCTGGGTGATGGGGGTCCCGTGGGCCGACACCGCATATGTCGGGAGCCTGATCGGGATCAAGGCGACCCTCAATGAGTTCGTCGCCTACGCGCAGTTCGCGGGGGACTTGGGCGCCGGTCAGGTGCTCGATCCGAGGAGCGCGGTGATCCTCACCTATGCGCTCCTCGGCTTCGCGAACTTCTCCTCGATCGCCATCCAGATCGGCGGGATCGGTGGGTTGGCGCCGGACCGGAAGCGCGACATCGCCTCGCTCGGGCTTCGCGCGATGGTCGCGGGGAACCTCGCCGCCTTCACCTCGGCCTCGATCGCCGGGATGCTCGCGTAACGTCCTCGGGGGGGGTAGGCGAGCGTCGCCCCCTTCTCTCGTCGAGGGTCGCCCAGTAACGCCCCCGCTCTTGCGGGTTTTCCTGAGGCGCCGTAACATCGCGCAGCCCCCTCTCCCGCCCCTTCTATAAAGGAGGGCGTTGGAGGGGGTCACCACCGGTCCTCCCAACGAGGGCCGGTGCGTGGTACGGTGCCGTTCACCGTACCGATCCAAACCCCCTTGGAGGAGGAGACCGTGTTCCATTTCCGCAGTGGCAGCCCAGGCCGCTGGGTCCGCCGAGCGATGCTCGTGGTGGGAGTGCTCCTCCCGTCGTGGGCCTTCGCACAGGGCCGGAGCGCGACGGTCGAAGGGACCGTCCGTGACGCCGCGAACAATCGCCCGCTCGAAGGGGCGCAGGTCATCGTCGTCGGCACGCAGACCGGCGCGGTGACGAATGCCCAGGGGCAGTATCGCCTCGTCATCCCGAACGGCACCGGCACGGTCCAGCTTCGGGCCCGCACCATCGGGTACGCCCAGCAGACCAAGCCCGTCACGCTGTCCGGCGAAGTGGCGCGCGTCGAGTTCACCCTCTCGCAGTCCTCCCTCCAACTCGACCAGGTGGTCGTGACGGGGTCGGGGCAGGCGACCGAGGTGAAGAAGCTCGGGAACACGGTCGCGATCGTGAAACCCCCCGAGAACATGCCGATGACCGACGTCTCGAACGTCCTCCAGGGCCGTGAGCCCGGTCTCGTCGGCCTTCCCTCAGGTGGTCTCACCGGCGAGGGCACCAAGATCCGCATCCGCGGCAACGCCTCGCTCTCGCAGACGAACGAGCCGATCATCTTCGTCGACGGGATCCGCATCAACGCCGGTGGGGGCCAGGCCGCCAACGGCAACGTCGGCTCGTCGCGGCTCGACGACTTCGACCCCGCCTCGATCGAGCGCGTCGAGATCCTCAAGGGTGCCGCGGCTGCGACGCTCTACGGGACCGAGGCGTCGAACGGCGTGATCCAGATCTTCACGAAGCGTGGCACCGTCGGCGCCCCGAAGTGGAACATCTCGCTCCAGCAGGACGCGATGAGCTTCCCCGACGTCGTCGCCCCGAACGCCTTCTACGTGAAGGATCAGACGGTCGCCGACCGCGTGGCGCCGATCCTCGGCTACAAGCCGACCCCCTTCACGGTCTACGAGGAGCCGCTCTTCCGCGACTTCCTCACCGAGGCGGGGAGCGCCACCACGATCACCGCGCAGGTCCAGGGTGGCTCGCCGACGGTCACCTACTTTGCGAGCGTCCGTAACCAGACCGAGGACGGCCCCTTCGGCAATGCGAAGCTCGGCCCCTCGGATGACGTGGCGCGCCGCCAGCAGGCGACGGTCAACCTGCAGCTCATCCCGACCTCCAAGCTCCGCGTCGGGCTCCGCACCTCGTACACGAACTCCTTCCTTCGGAGCCCGGAGGCGAACAACAACATCTACGGCTCCAACTCGCTGACGATGATGGCGCGCCCCGAGTTCGCGAACTGCAACAACTCGGCCGTGGCCGCTCGCTTCGAGTGCACCGCCGCCGGCAACCCCTTCGGCAACCAGGCCTTCATGACGGTCCGGGAGTCGATGCAGCAGTTGAACGACCAGCAGGTCGGTCGCTATGCGGGCTCACTGGACCTGCAGTACACCGCCTCCGAGCAGGTCACCCTCTCGCTGACCGGTGGCTACGACTTCACCTCGCAGCAGGACGTCGGCTTCTCCCCCTTCGGCTACAATGTCGACCTCTTCACGGTGCAGACGCCGGCCGGGGCGCGCTTCGTGCGCAACGAGCGGCAGGGGGTGATCACCGTCGACGCGAAGGCGGCGTGGAACCGCGCCTTCGGCGAGAGCCTCACCTCCTCCTTCGTGTCGGGGCTGCAGGTCTTCAACAACCGGACCACCGCGGCCTCGGGGAGCTCGACCGATTTCCCGGGCCCCGGGATCGAGGTGGTCGGGGCCGGTGGCGCGAACGTCCAGGTCGGTGAGGGGTTCCTCACCTCGATCAATGGCGGCTACTTCGCACAGGAGCAGCTCTCCTTCCGTGATTACCTGACCCTCACCGTCGGCGGCCGCTACGACTTCTCGTCGGCCTTCGGCGCGAGCGCCGGTGGCGTCTTCTATCCGAAGACCTCGGTCTCCTACGTCGTCTCGGATCACCCGACGGTGCAGGCCAAGCTCCCGGGCTTCCTCTCCACGCTGCGCCTCCGCGCCGCCTGGGGGCAGTCGGGTCGTCAGCCGGGCGCCTTCGACAAGTTCACGACCTTTACCCCACTCGCCTCCGAGCTCGGGGCGGGGCTCGCCCCGGCGAACCTCGGCAACCCGGACCTCCGGCCCGAGATCTCGACGGAGACGGAAGTGGGCTTCGAGGCGGGGCTCCTCGACAACCGCCTCGCCTTCGAGTTCACCTCGTGGCAGCGTGAGGTGAACGACCTCCTCGTCGCACAGCAGTTCCCGGTCTCGGGCGGCTTCCGTGCGACGCAGCTCAACAACATCGGGTCGATGTCGGCGAACGGCCTCGAGATGGGGGTGAAGTGGTTCGCCCTGCAGGGCCAGAAGGTCTCGGCGGACCTCTTCTTCAACGCCGCCTACCTCAAGCAGACGCTGACCGACCTCGGCGGCGCCCCGCCGCTCAAGATCGGCTACATCCGCTATCGCGGCTTCCTCAAGGAAGGGTTCCCGTTGGGCTCGCTCTTCGCCCCGCGGTTGGCGCAGGCCTGCCCCGCCGGTGGCCCCGCCACCAACTCGGCTGGCAAGCCGATCAACTGCTACAACCCGGCGAACCAGCTCCCGATCAACTTCAATGGGCAGGGCTCGGCGGCCACCACCGACCAGCTCCTCGCCTACTTCGCCACCCCGCGGGACCTCAAGAACTCCGCGGTGCAGAGCGCGCTCCGTCCCTATCTCGCCGACTACGACGGGAACGGGAACCTCGCCGAGCAGTTCGTCGGCGACGGCATCCCTGACTGGACGGGGTCGTTCGGCTTCAACGTCGCCGTCGGCCGGAGCTGGAAGGTCTCGAGCCTCTTCGAGTACAAGCGAGGCTTCCTGATCCAGAACCTCACCGGCGCCTTCCGGGAGTCGCAGCATCCCTCGATCGGGTCGAACACCCGGGCGTATTCGACGATCGAGGCGACGCTCAACAACCCGGCGAGCACCCCGCAGCAGCGGGTCGATGCGGCGAAGCAGTACATCCTCGAGCATCGCCGTCTGATCGAGAACGGGCTCAACGAGCAGCAGCCGGGGGACTTCACCCGGTGGCGCGAGCTCGCGGTCACCTGGATCGCCTCCGAGCGGTTCGCGTCGACCATCGGCGCGAAGACCTTCTCGGTGACGGCCTCCGGCCGGAACCTCCTCATCTGGACCAAGTACCCCGGGTCTGACCCGGAGGCGAACGCCATCGGCCGTGGGATCGGCGGAGCGCTCGACCAGAACTTCCTCGATTCGGTCGACGCGTTCGGGCTCCCGCTCCCGCGCCGGTTCTCCCTCTCCTTCAACTACGGCTTCTGACCGCCGAGGATCATACCATGCGACATCTTACCAGCATGCGTCGACTCGGTTCGCTGAGCCGCCTCGTCGGCGCCGCGCTCTCCGGCGCGCTCCTCGTGGGCGCCTGCGCCAACCCATTCGATACCGACGTCGACAACCCCAACGCCGTCGTCGAGGATGCCCTCGCGGACGCGGCGGGCGCGACCACGTTGGTCAACGGGCTCGGGGCGTCGGTGACCCGCGCGTTGACGGGCATCTACGGACCGTACCACACCGCGACCGACGAGCTGACCTGGGTCGGCTCGCGCGAGTTCTGGAAGAACCTCGATGACGGGGATGTCTCCGACCCGATCAACGAGTACACCGATGGCGCCTTCCCCTTCGTGACCGAGGCGCGGTGGCTCGCCGACTTCACGGTGAGGCGCGTCGGCGAGTTCGCGACCGCGGGGACCCTGCGGAACCCCAAGGATCGGGTCCGGGCGCACATCTACGGCGCGGTCATCTACATCACGATCGGCGACATGTTCGAGGACTTCGTCCTCGGCTCCGATCGGACGGAGTCCGCCGCGGCGGTGGGCCCCGCCAACATGGGGGTGACCTACGATTCGGCGGTGGCGCTGCTCGACCGCGCCCTCCCGATCGCCGTCTCCACCGCCGACGCCGAGCTGCAGCGGCAGGTGCTCGGGCTCCGTGCCCGCGCCAAGCATGCGAAGGCGATCCGCGTGAAGGCGAAGGCGACCAGCGGATCCCCCCTCGTCGCCGATGCCGGCGCGACGGCGGACGCGAAGGCCGCGCTCGCCCTCATGACCCCGACCTGGCGCTTCCGGCTCACGCCGACGGCGAACAACCTGGCCGGGATCAACGTCGGGTTCGAGATGAACAACCGCGGCGAGCTCCGCGCGGGGGACACCTTCGTGAACGCCGATCCGGCGCGCCCGATCGTCCCGCTCGCGGGGATCGCGGGGATCAAGATGCTCGACCCCGTGACCGGCGCGGCGAGCACCACGGTCTCGGCGGCGATCGATGCCTGCTGCCGTGCGGCGGTCGGCAACAACGCGCCGATGACGCAGGTCTCCGCTCGTGAGATGATGCTCATCGTCGCGGAGGCGGAGTTGGCGGCAGGGAACACCGCCAACTTCCTCACCGAGATCAACAAGTCGCGAGCGGTGGATGCGCTCCCCGCCTATGCGGCCGTCACCAATGGAACGACGATGTTGGAGTACGAGCGGAAGGTGCAGCTCTACTTCCAGGGCCGTCGACTCGCCGACATGTATCGCTTCGGCGTCGCCGATGGGCGGTGGCTGACCGGGAACGGGGTGCGCGCCAAGTGCTTCCTCCCGATCACCTACCTCGAGCGGCTCACGAACGTGAAGGCCCCGCAGCCGACGACCCAACGTCTCTGCAGCTGATCCGACCGCTTGCGGTCGGTCCCGCGGGCCGTGACCTTCTGGGTCACGGCCCGCGGTGCATTTCCCCCCGCCCTTTCCCCGCCTCCGATGCGCCTCCCCCTCTTCGCGTCCCTCCTTTTCCTCCCCCTCGTCACCGGGTGTCACGTCACCCGACCGATCACCGCGATCCCGCCCACCGGCGTGACGGTCGAGGCCGAGCTCTCCCCGACGGGGACCGAGCGCCTCACCGCGGTGGTGGGGCCCAACGCCGCGCGGCTCGATGGCCTCGTCCTCGGGGCGACGAGTGACTCCCTGACCCTCTCGGTGCGGGAGGTGCGACTCCGCGATGGCCAGGTGCTGTTCCTCCAGGGAACGACGGTCCGACTCGACCGGGCGCAGCTCACGGCCCTGCGCGGGCGGACCCTCGACCGCCGCCGCACCGCGATCGCGACCGGACTCGGCGTCATCGGTGCGATCATGCTGATCGATCGGGTCCGCCTCGGCGGCAGCGAAGGGGGCGGTGGCACGGGCGGGGGGACGACCCCGGCGCTCACCCCCCGCCATCCCTGACGCACTGACCGCCGACTGCCTCGCCAACACCCTCACGCCCCCTTCGATGCGCCCCTCCCTCGCCTCCTGGCTCCTCGCGCCCCTCTTCGCCGTCGTCCTTCCGCTCGAGGCACAGCGCCCCGCGTCGGTCCCCGCACGCGAGACCATCGATTCGACCGCCCTCACCGGGATGGCGACGCGGATGCTCGGACCCTTCCGCGGCGGACGGTCGACCGCGGTGACGGGGATCCCCTCCGCCCCGCACAGCTTCGTGATGGGGACCACCGGGGGCGGCGTCTGGCGCACCGATGACGCCGGGCAGAGCTGGCGCAACCTCTCCGACGGGACCTTCGGCGGTTCGATCGGCGCCGTCGAGGTGGCACCGAGTGATCCGAATGTCATCTATGTCGGCGAAGGTTCGGTCGATATCCGCGGCAACACGTCGATGGGGCGCGGGGCGTGGCGCTCGACCGACGGGGGCCGGAACTGGACCCGCCTCGGGCTTCCCGCAGCGGGACAGATCGGGCGGATCCGCGCGCATCCTGCCGACCCAGATCGCGCCTTCGCCGCGGTGCTCGGGCGTCCCTTCGGTCGGAACCCCGAGCGCGGCGTCTATCGCACCACCGACGGGGGCGCCTCCTGGCGGAAGGTCCTCTATCTCAACGACAGCACCGGCGCCGTCGACCTCGTGATCAACCCCCGCAATCCACGCATCGTCTACGCCGCGATGTGGCGCGCGGAGCGGAAGCCATGGACCCTCATCTCCGGTTCGAGCGAGGGCGGGATCTGGCGCTCCACCGACGGGGGGGAGACGTGGGCCAAGCTCGGCGGTGGCTTACCCACCGGCGTCGTGGGGAAGATCGGCCTCACCATCTCGGGGGCGAACCCCGATCGCATCTGGGCGATCATCGAGGCGGAGCCCGCGGGGGGGCTGTACCGCAGTGACGACGGCGGCACCACCTGGACGCGCACCAACGCGGAGAACAAGCTGCGGCAACGCGCCTGGTACTACACGCATGTGCGCGCCGACCCGCAGGAGGAGCATGTGGTCTATGTGCTCAATACCTCGCTCTGGCGCTCGATCGACGGTGGGGTCTCCTTCACCGAGATCGCCGTCCCGCACGGGGATGTGCACGACCTCTGGATCAACCCCACCGACAAGCGGCTCATGGCGGTCGCGAACGATGGCGGCGCGCAGGTCTCCCTCACGCGCGGGGTGAGCTGGTCCACCTACTGGAACCAGCCGACGGCGGAGTTCTACGACGTCATCACCGACCGCGCCTTCCCGTATCGCGTCTACACGGCCCAACAGGACAACACGACGATCAGCGTCCCCGCTTGGTCCTCGCCGAATGCCCTGCATCCCTTCGCCGACTATCGCTACGCCTCCGGATGCGAGACCGGTCCGGTCGCCCTCGATCCGGCCAACCCGCGCGTGATCTACGGCGGATGCTACGGGGGGGCGATCAACCGCTGGGATACCGTCACCGATGAGCGCCGCAACGTCATCGCTTACCCCGAACTCCAACTCGGCCAGGCGGCGAAGGAGCTGCGCTATCGCTTCCAGTGGGTCGCCCCCATCCTCGTCTCGCGGCACGACCCTACCGTCGTCTATCACGGCGCCCAAGTGGTCCTCCGCTCACGCGACGGCGGGATGTCATGGGACGCGATCTCCCCCGATCTCACCACGAACACCCCGGCCCATCTCGAGGCGAGCGGGGGCCCGATCAACAACGACATCACCGGCGTCGAGATCTTCAACACCATCTTCGCCCTCGCCGAGGATCGGCGGGACCCGCGCACCCTCTGGGCCGGCACCGATGACGGACGCGTACACGTCACCCGCGATGGCGGGACGAGCTGGACCGAGGTGACGCCGCCGGGGATGCCCCGCTTCGGCACCGTCGAGGAGATCGTGGTCTCGGCGCATGCGCCGAACCGCGTCTATGTCGCGGCGCAGGCCTATCGCCTCGATGACTTCCGTCCCTACCTCTGGCGGTCGGACGACGGGGGGCGCACTTGGGTGCGGCTCACCGAGAACGCGGGGATCCCCGCCGATCACCCGGTGCGGTCATTCGCCGAGGATCCCAAGGTGCCAACGGTGCTCTACGCCGGCACGGAGTACGGACTCTATGTCTCGTTCGACGGAGGCCGCGGGTGGCAGCGCTTCCCGCAGCGCCTCCCGATCACCCCCATCGCCGACCTCGAGGCGCGCGATGACGATCTCGTCCTCTCCACCCAGGGACGCTCGCTCTGGATCATCGACGATCTGAGCGCGCTGCGCGAGCTCTCCGGCGCGGTGACGGCGAGTGCGGCCCATCTCGTCACCCCTGCTCCCGCGGTCCGCGCACAGAAGGGAGTCGATCCCTTCGATCCGCAACCGGGGCTCCCCGACCAACCCGCCAACGGCGCGGTCCTGCACTACTGGCTGGGACAGGGGGCGACGGGACCGGTCACCCTCGAGATCCGTGATGCCCTGCGCCGCACCGTCCGGCTCCTCACCTCGGACAGCGTCGCATCGAAGCAGGGGCGCACCATGCGGCTCCCGGTCACGCGGGGACTCCATCGCATCATCTGGGATCTCACCTATCCCGGGCCGCGGACCGTCGAGGGACAGGTGACGTGGGGCTACATGGGCGGGGTGAAGGCCCCGCCGGGCACCTACGAGGCGATCCTCACCGCGAACGGGGTGACGATGCGCCGCACCCTCACCGTCCTCCCCGACCCGCGGCTCCCGCAGATCACCGCCACCGAGTACACCGAACAGTTCCGTATCGCGAGCGCGGTGCGCGATTCCCTCGACGCGCTCCATCGGACCCTCATCGAGCTCCGCGAGGTCCGGGCGCAGATGGAGGGACTGCAGGCGGCGGCCCGTCGCATCGATGCCGAGGGGGAGCTGCGCCCCAGCATCGACGCGCTGGCGACGAAGCTCCAGGGACTCGAGACGCGCTTCACCCAGACCAAGAGTCGGAGCGGTCAGGATCCGATCCGCTTCGCCGGCCAGCTCGACAACCAGTGGGCCGAGCTCTATGGCATCGTCACGGGCCCCAACGGCTACATCTCGGGTGGGGCGGAAGGTCGCCCCACGGCGGGGGCGGCCGCCCGCCTCGTGGAGCTCAGTGCGCGGTGGGAGCGCCTCCGCCTCACCTGGCAGGAGGTGGTGACGAAGGATCTCCCGGCGTTGAATGCGACGGCCCAGCGTCTCACCCTCGGGGCGATCGCGATCCCGCAGGGGGCGGTCGTCCCCTGAGGGGTGGGGGCGCGAGACCTCACGCGGCGCATCGCGCGGTGCATCGCACCGCGCATCGCGATCAGAACGGCCGTTCGAGGCTCTCGGACTGCGGGGTGAAGAGTTCGGCGCCGGACTCGGTGATGACCATGTCGTCCTCGAGCCGGATGCCGAACTCCCCGGGGAGATAGATCCCGGG
>Ga0209972_10002836_pt1 | contig 13887 bp, 13 predicted proteins | sample NOAtaG_7_FD_187302 | JGI IMG/M metagenome (GOLD analysis project Ga0209972, IMG submission 187302) | Freshwater lake microbial communities from Lake Erie, under a cyanobacterial bloom - NOAA_Erie_Diel1S_2200h metaG (SPAdes) (version 2) | ecosystem: Environmental > Aquatic > Freshwater > Lake ... | reverse complement strand
ACTAATAAGCAATATAGTTACAATACTTACGATTGATTTTACTATGTTTAATGATTTATTACCTATTCTCATACCTTGTTCTTAAATTTATTAAAACAAGACTGAGGTTATATATTTAACTTGTAAAAGAATAAATATGTTCACAGATTGGACTTTGGCTTGGTGATGAGGATAGTTGGTTGAAATATATCTAAAAATATTTTCATTTCAAGACTAAAAAAATAACAAAATTTTATATCATTCATTTAATCCAATATGGGTCATTATCCTTGACAAGTTTAAAGTAGTGCAATTATCTAGGGTAACCAAATATATACCCTCATGTTAAATTCCAGCTTTAAAAGTTTTGATGAAATATCTCAGAATTTACGGCTAGAACTAGAAAATTATATTGATTATCTAGAGCCTAGTGAAAAAGTCATGGTTAAGAACGCTTATAAAATAATCGAGGAAGTCTATCAAGATAAGAAAAGAGACAATGGAAGGTATTTTTTAGAACATAAAATGGCGGTGCTCAAAATTTTATCGGGGATTAAATTAGATAAAACTACCCTGATTGCCAGCATCTTTTCTGGAATTGGGCTTGATGATAAAATGCAAGAAATAATCAATCTGCACCAATTTCCCAAAGAAATATTTGGTATCGTGGAAGACTCTAATAAAATTACTGAGTTATTGAATATTTCAAACCATAACCACAACGAGAAAAATGCTGAGAATCTAAGAAGAATGTTCGTGGCCACCGGTAGAGATTTCAGAGTATTTTTTATAAAAATTGCCGAGAGGGTGGATAATTTATTGACCATGGATCATATTCCTGCAGAAAAAGCCAAGGAAATTGCTGAGCAGGCTTTAATAATTGACGCAGAAATTGCTTCCAGGCTTGGCATAAGTATTCTAAAAAATAGAATTGAGGACGCAGCTTTTAAATATCTTCATCCCCAAATTTTCAGTTATATGACTGGAAATCAAGCACTTAATTTTGGTAATAGAAACAATTTAGCTAAAAAATTACAACATAAAACCCAAAACATTTTAAGTGAAAAACAGTTTCCATATATTGAAATTATGGGACGGGCCAAGGGATATTACGCTGTTTATAATAAACTATATCAAAAAGGTAAAACCCTAGATCAGATTTACGATTTGATAGCTTTAAGGGTAATTGTTGATGATGTTTCCAAGTGTTATAAAGTATTAGAGCAAATCCATGAAATCTATCCTGAACATGTTGAAAGAACTAAAAATTATATTTTAGAACCAAAAGAAAATGGCTATCAAAGCATACATACAACCGTTTTAGATCCTGAAACTAATACACCTTTTGAATTTCAAATTAGAACTCCGCAGATGCACGCAGTGGCAGAATACGGTGCTGCTGCTCATTGGGCCTATAAAAAGAAAACCAACAATGTTAATGGGTTAAGTTTTCTAGATCCAGTTCAGTTAATGAAGTTAGGCGAAAATTTAAGAAGAGGGGCTTGGAACATGTTCATGAAGCAAAATCAGTTTGAAAATAATGCGATGGAATTTAACCTATTCCAGGAAAAATTGTTTGTGCTAACTCCAAAAGGTGATGTAATTAGCTTGCCTCAAAATTCCACTGCCTTAGATTACGCTTACAAAATTCATGAAGAAATAGGGAATAAAGCTGCTTTCGTAAAAGTAAATGGCAAAGTAACTAACCTTCAGACTAATTTAAAAACAGGTGATACAGTTGAAATAATTACAGAAAAACAACAGACCCCTAAACATTATTGGTTAAAATGGGCTAAAACCAGCACTGCCCAAAAGATGATTAAATCATATTTAAAAGAACACCAAGTTTAAGTAAATCAGTTCAATCTATTACTTGAGATTGTATATTTCCAGGAATTAAATGAATAGACCCAAACCAGAACCTCTTTTTAAACTAGGATTTAATAACATCAAATAGATTGAATTATTGCCGTTCGGATCAATCACAATCTGGCCAATATTACCAATTGCGGCAGACAAACCTATTTTGTCATTGGTAGTCCAGCTTTGACCACGGTTTGTTGTAGTAAACAACTTGTTATCAACACCCACAATAATTTGATCTAATCCTCGTTTAGGATCTACAGCTGCATCTAAAACATTATATTGTTCAGATTGTACTGGTAATAAAAGTTTACTGAAGTTGCCATCCACACTAGAGCTAAACCACATTTGCCTGTCGGCCAATAATATCCAGCCTTTGGTAGAGCCTGTTGTAACTGGAATAATTTTTTCATAAGTTCCAAAAGTAGGTGTAGAGCTGGAAATAATATTCAAATTATCTTTTGGTTGATTTTCACCAATTTTGCTTTCTTCCTTAACAAGTGGCTTTGTTACCCAAGTTTTACCATCGTTTGCTGAAATTGCTAAACCATTTTTGGCGAATAAAATATAGAACAAATTTCCAAATTCTTCAGTAAAACCAATTTGAACTGGCTGATCGTTGAATGATTGTAACTTCTGCCAAGTTTTGCCTCCATCTAAACTTCCTATCAAGCCTCCTCCCTGTAGCACTGCATAGACTCTTAGTGGGTTTTTTGAATCAATCGTAACTAATTTCACATCAACCCCAGAAGCTACTTCGGTATAAACTTCTTTAAAACTGTCTCCCCCATCATTACTATAATAAATCTTTCCAACTTTATTTAAACTTACGGCGTAAAAAATATTATTTTGGTTGGTTGGATCAACTGCAAAGTCTTGCGAAACTAAAGCATCATTTTTGGCTAGGATTGAATTAATTTCAGCGTCTCTGGCTTTGCTATCTGAATTATTTGAAACTGGATTAAATATATACTTTCTCTTCCAATTCCTTCCTCCATCAGTAGTTTTAAACAATCCTTTCTGTGTAGTTAATAAGTACAAATTATCAGGCGAAGTTAATTGCATTTTTAAACCAGACAAGTTAGATAAACCAGCGGGATCCACCTGGCCTGAAACTGTTTGAACAGCATTGATTTTACCAAATTTTTCTGTTGATATACTTGGGTCTTGTTTTAGAACTCCTAAAGTTGTTGGGGTTGAATTATTACCGAGATTTAATCCAGGAATAGTACAAGAGGCAGCAGAGGTTAAAATTGCCAAGCCTGTTACTACGATAAGTCCAATTCTATGTAGGATTAGTTTTAAATTAGAAGCTGATTTCATGGCTAATTACTGGCTATACTAAGGTTTTTTGTCAAAATATTATCAAAGCTAATCAACTTTAAATGGTTTTTTGATTTTTTATAAGCTATACTAGCCAACATTAATAAGACCAAAGGCCATAAATTTATATTTGTTTTGTCTTCTAAAGTTGAATAAAAGAACTTAGTTGTTTGTTCAGTATTATCATGTAAAAGTTGTTTATCAGTTAAAATTTGAGAGATGGTTGCTTGTGGAATAGCAATTTCAGATAATTTTAGTTTATGATCCGTGGATATTGTTGGAATATAATTTTTTATGATATTTTTTTGCACTGTTGGAGTAATCATCGGAGCAATTTGAGAAGTGGTTTGTGGGGCATTCTGTATAACTTCTTTTGTGGTGACTTGTGGAATAATTTGAGGAGTGGTTTGTGTGAAGATTTGTGGCGAAACTTCAGAAGTTACCAAAGGATCAGCTTGTGGATTATGCAAAACAGTATTCTGAGAGATGATCTGTGGAGTTTCTTGTGGAACAGTTTGTGGAGTGGCTGGTGAAGTAATCTCTACCGGTGTTTGTGAGGCAACCTGTGGATTATTTTGCGAGGTAATTTGTGGAGCAGTTTGAGCAGCAACTTCAGATACAATATTTATAAGCTGCTGAGCATTTGCTTGAACAGGAATTTGTGAAGAGGTCGAAGACGGAACTTCAACTTTAATCTCTGGTTGTACAATATTTACAGTGGAGGATTCCGGAGTTAAATTAATAACTGGCGAAACAACCGGTTGTACTTGCACCTCTGGTGTTTTGTCTAAATCAACCAACACCCCGGAACTAAATTTTGGATTACCATAATTATTTGAAAAATATGTTTTTTCTGAAATTTTATACGCAGAATTATCTGGGTCAAACTGTATGCTAAATTTGCTGCCTGAAGGAAAGTTTGTTTCACTTTCCAGTTTACTTATTGCTGATTCATTTAAATTAAATTCAGATATTTTTTGCCCTGTAGAATTAAGTAAACTAGCTTGTATTCTTCTTTGCCCGGCCGTGTTAGAGCTAACTCTTAACACTTTTCCACTTATTGCATCGGCTTGAATGTTTGCAGAACTTAGGGTTGATGTTAATCCATTATAACGATTTCGTACCAGGTAGTTGCTCTTAGCCTGAATGAAGGTGTTGGGTGGAAATTTAAGGTTATTAGTTGCATCCTGAGACTCTCGGAATTGTAGTGTCCAAAAGCTTACATCTATTGCCTGCTGGCTTGGGTTATACAACTCAATCCATTTATCGTAACTACATAATTTACAATCCGGCCTAGTGCTGCCTGCAAAGTTTACTTCACTAATATACACGCTTTGGTTGGCGTAAACATTGAAACTTGTTGGTAATAATATAAATACTAAAGTTATAATAATAATTTTAATTCTCCAGGGCATATTGTTCTTAAAACTATTTTCTATTTCTTTGCCAAACAAAAAAAGTGTTCATAGATTGGACAATAAATTGTTAATAAAATGCTTGACAAAAATAAGCCAAAATCGCCTTGATTATTTAAGTTTAAATAAAAAAATATGTTAAATAATATTAAAAATGCAGCTGGTTTAATGGCCAACGCCAACAAAGTTCGTCAGCAACAACAAAAAATTTCTGCCCTACTATCTTCAATCAGAGTTTCAGGTGTAAGTAAGAATTCCAGAGTTTCCGTAGTTATTACAGGTGAGCAAAAAATTGTAGATATTCAAATCGACCCTTCTTTGATTAACTTTGTTTACGAAAATTACACATCCCAAAACAAAACCGATTCTGTTCTAAGTAAATCTATCATTGAAGCGGTTGAAAACGCTATTTCTAAAGTACAAAAGGAAATTGCAACTAAGATGCAAGAAACAGGAAGTATGGGAGATTTTATGAGCATGGTTCAGGCTGTTAGCCAAGGTACTGACAAATAAAATTAAAATTATACGCAGTATAACGCTTCTTAAATGCCAAGATTATTTTTAGCCAAAACCGATCCTGAAACTTATTCAATAAAAGATCTAGCCAAAGACCAAACAACCAATTGGGACGGTGTTCATAGCAACCCTGCCCTGCTTGTAATTCGTTCTTGGGAAATCGGGGATTTAGTGCTTGTTTATCATTCTCAGGGACAAGCTAAAATTATGGGATTAATGGAAATTATTGGTAGCCCAGTTAAAGATGAAAACGACCCAAGACCAAGCTGGTATGCCAAAGTTAAGTTTCTTCAAGAATTTACTGAAGAAAACCAGGTTTCATTAAAAGAAATTAAAGAATCAGGGCTTTTTAACGATTGGCTTTTAGTCAGGCAAGGAAGGCTTTCCACTATGGCCTGCCCAGATAATTTTACTTATTGGTTCCAGAAAAGAATAAATCAGAAGCTGCTTTAATAAGTCCGTAAAACAAAGGATGGGATTTTTCCGGCCTACTTAGAAATTCAGGATGGCTTTGGGTTGCTACAAAATATGGATGATCTGTTTGGCTTAATTCAACCATTTCTACCAAGAATTGATCTCTGCCATTTTCATCTTTATAATTATATTTTCCAGAAATATTTAACCCAGACTTTTGCAGTTCAGAGGTAAACTGAGGCTGCACTTCTAATCTATGCCTATGCCTTTCTCTGGTGGTTGTTGTACCAAATAAAGTTGCAATCATACTTCCTTTTTCTAGTGAACAATCATAACCACCAAGTCTCATTGTTCCACCTTTTTTGTGAATATTTAATTGGGCTGGCATCAAATCTACTACCATCTTCTGAGACTTAGAAATTGTACTTCTGTCTTCAAACATTTCACTGGAATAGGCATCAATTCCCAATACATTTCTGGCGTATTCTACCACCGCCATTTGCAAACCAAGACAAATACCTAGAAAAGGAATTTTGTTATTTCTGGCATATTTTACTGCTTCAATCTTCCCTTCCATTCCCCTTGAACCAAAGCCTCCAGGAATAATTATTGCTTTTGCTTTGGATAGTTTCTCTAATTCTTCATCGTATTGAGGAGTATTAATCAAGATCGGAGATAGGTTTTCGGCGTTAATAAAGGTAATTTTTAAAGCCACATTGTTTTCCACCGAAGCAATTTTTAAAGATTCAAGCAAACTTAAATAAGCATCGGTTAATTTTGTATATTTTGCCACCAATGCTACTTCAACCACATTTAATTCAGACTTATTTTGAATAACTTTATCAAAAAATTCAGGTAATTTTGGCTGAAAATTTGAATTTGTAAATTCATTTAAAGCTTGTACCAAAGTAGTGGTTTTAAGGTAAGAAGGAACTTGGTAAATAGATTCTAAATCTGGCAAACTAATAACTTTATAGCCTGGCAAATTACTAAATAAGGCAATTTTTCCCAAAATATCTTCCGATAGATGCAAATCACCTTCTGGAGCGTATCTGGCTACTACGATGTCTGGTTGTAAACCTTTGCTTAACAATTCACGAATAGAGTTTTGCAGTGGCTTGGTTTTAAACTCTCCGCTGCAATTTAAATACGGCACATAACCAAGATGAACATGTAACACATCTTTATGGTTTCGTTGTTTAAACTGTCTAAAACTTTCTAAAAAAATCTCCCCTTCAATGTCACCTGTTGATCCACCAATTTCAATCAGTCTAACAATATCTGAATTTTCGTCGGAAGCTGCTCTTTGAAAACATTCCTGAATATAGTTTGTAACATGTGGAATTAACTGCACATTTTTACCCAAATAATAGCCATTTCTTTCTTGTTCTAAAATTGAATTGTAAATTTTTCCGGCAGTAACCGAGGCATTTTTATTCAAATTAGTATTTAAAAATCTTTCGTAATGACCTAAGTCTAAATCGGTTTCCGAGCCATCATCCAGCACATAAACTTCGCCATGTTCATAAGGCGACATGGTTCCAGGATCGATATTTAAATAAGGATCAAACTTTATAACATCCACTTTAAAACCAGAACTTTTAAGTAAAAGGCCGATAGAAGCGGCGGCGATTCCTTTACCTATTCCAGAAACTACTCCACCTGTAACAAAAATAAATTTGGGCATTATTAAACATTAGAAATTGGCATATCTAAGTCAAGGAAATTTACCCTTAAATCTGGACAAAAAATATAGCGGCAATAATTATCAGATCCCTACATATTCTTGACAAACTGAAATTGACCAATACTTAATGGCTTAAATGTCTATGATTGAAAGATTCAAGAAATTGATAAATAATGAGTTTTTAAAATCTAACGGAATCTTGTTTATTGCCAATATAACCAACGGTTTAGTAAATTTTGGAATCATATTTTTTGCTCAATTTAGTCTTGGCGATAGAGAAAGTTTTAATTTGTGGATTGCCATTGGCGGAGCTTTAGCAGTTTTTCAAGGACCAATTTCAGGGCTTTCAACCCACTTAGTTCGTAAAATTGCAAATTTGGATCATGATAATCGTGGCCAATTATTCAGCTATTATAATCAATTTAGGATCTTAATTTTTAAAATTGTTGGTGTTTTGGTTATAGTTTCGCCTTTGCTTGGCTTACTTATTAACTTTGTTTTTAACTATAACGATTTCCTTTCCAGCTTCCTAATTATTGGCTATATCAGCTTCCAATTTTTACTAAGCACTAACCAACAACTACTTCTAGGAAGACTTAAAGTGTGGCGATTTACTTTCAGCATGTTAACCTATGCAATCACTAGGCTTACCCTAACTGTTGGACTGGTTTTAGTTGGCTTTGGTGTTCCTACCCTGCCCCTTGCAATGCTTGTTGCCGCCGTTATTGCTTTCTCTTTTGGCGAATGGCTTAGTATGCCAATTTTGGCTGAAATTAAAAGCGATGAGGTGTATAAATTTGAACCAATTAAAGAATTTGCCAGCACTTTTTGGACGGGCGTTATTCTGCAATTAATGCTTATTTTCATGAATCTTGGAGTATTAACAGGGAAAAGTTTTTTATCTGAAACAGATTTGTACGGCTATTCTATTGCCTTTACTTTCGGACAAGTAATTCATTTTGGGGCTTCTTCGGCTTTAGGAACTTTTGTTTCACATTCAGCCAGAAAACATAATAGGGGATTATATTTATACACACTTGGGGTAATGGTTAGCATCAGTTTAACCCTTTCTATCTTCGTTGTTTCAGCAATTTCAATTGGCAAAGGATTATTAGAAAAAATTGGCAAACCAGATTACTTTGATAATTTGCAATACATTATTATGATGATGGCTTTCATCTGTTTTTACAACATAATTTATGTAACAATTCAATATCTACTTTCCAGGTCGGCCTTTAAAAAAGCTACGGCTTTACTTGTTTTTGTGGTAATACAATTTATAGTTTTGTTTGGATTTAATGCTTACGGTCTAGATTCAACTTGGTTAACATTATGGGTGAATTTAATCTGTGCTATGCTTGCCGCCGGAACTTTGTTTTACCTAGCCTACAACTGGAAAATTCAAAAAAGCCCAGTCAACGACGCCATAGATTTGACCATTTAGGTTTTATATATACAGATAAAAAAGTAGTTGTGGGAAAAACTAATTGGTAGTATCTAGTTGCAGTGTTTTAACATTTATCCTAGCTGATGGTGGAACATGTGCTTTAACTCCAAAGTATATGGCACATATTCAACAGCTTCACCCAAATGTTGAAATTGACCATTTGCAAGCTGCATTATCGCAGTGTTACTCAAGCAGTATTACTAGCTATTGTACTGCAAATAATTTTTATTTAAACGATCAGTCTGGGACAGATCAGCTTATAATAACTGATCGGGTAACCGATTGGAGCGAGGAACTAAAGTTTAAATATAGGGATAAGAATGCTAAAAGACCTGTGCGGATTGTTGATGAACCTAACGAAACAAGCATTACCAATTATCTTTGTGTGTGTCTGATAAGAAGGGACTGGGGGAATGAAATTGTAAGTGCATACTGGAGAAACCCAAGTATCCAGATGGAACACACTGCAAATTTCTGGGAAAAACACGCCTTCAAAGATGAGCCCCAATACCACCATGTAGAGATATACTCTTCACTAAGTGAATATCATTTACTTTGAACTAATAACCAAGTCTTAGAACACCTCAAAAGAGGTGTTTTTCCAACTTTAAAACCAATATCTAAAGTCTTATCCCCAAACTTTGCATGGCCAATTCGTCAAAAAAGCCTTTTTCCTTTTCCTCCCAAATATTCCATTCCAAGTTTATAATTTCAAGATTAGGAAATTCTTTATTTAAAACTTTCCAGGTATTTTCAGTTTGACCAACCAACAATATTAACGATAGTTGCGGATGTTCCAAGATTTTTTCAGTAACAGATTTAATTAATTTTTCCTGATTTAACTCTGGAATAAAAATACAGCCAAGGTTTACAAACAAAGGTGAATAAATACTTGGGCAAATTACTGCCAAGGTTGTTGGTGATATTTCCTGCTTTGTTTCTACCTCCACTTCATCTTCCACACCCAAGTGAATACGATGTGTTGATGCAAATTTATTAATAACACTTAACCCATAAAAAACCGCATAACTGTTTTCGTCTGTAGATAATAGTCCATCCAATAAAACATCTGGCAGCATTGCCCTAGCAAAATCCTGCTCTTCCCATTCTTGCACCAAATTTAAATAGCTATTGGAAGTTTTAGGAAACTGTAAATCATTCTGTGGAGAGGTTATTACCTGCCACACTTTTAGGGCTAAGTGTAAATTATTATCTAACAAAATTTGCTGAAAATTTAAACTAAACTTGGCTTTTAATTCAGCCAATAAAGCCTCGGAAGATAGCTGGCTAATTTCTTCCAGATCAGTTTTTTCCAGCCCAAGAATTTGCAATGAGGCAACATTTTCCTGGTTTATTTCTGCAGGAAACGAATTTAAATAATTTGAATAAGCGTAAAGCTGACCTAAAAGCATATTAATTAGGAATTACTAAAATAAAATTCAGCTAATTTTGGCAGAAGTTCTTGTTTCAAAGTTTCCGGGTCAAGATTATAAATTTTGGAATTAACTGTTACAGCAAGTGGCCAAGTTTCGGATAAATTTGGTTTATATTTTGACTGAATTAACTTAATTAAACCTGCATCTGCAAATACTTCCACCTGCCCTTGAGCTTCAGCTTTTTCAATTACTTGCTGAACAATATCCTGAAAATCTTGGCTTTTAAAATACTTATCTAAAACCAAGTTAGTTTCATCTATATATTTTTCCAAGGCTTGATGTTCAACCATATTTTCATTTTGCAAAGCCAATTCAGCCAGTTCCCTGTTTTTCCTGTCGGTCACTTCTTTTCTAATATTTTCCTTAGCCAAAATTTTTTTATGCTTATATTCGTCGGTAAGCTTTATTTTTTCGTTTTCCAAATTGGTTAAATTTAACTTCAAAGATACAATTTCTTCCATTAAAAAGTGAATTTTTTTAAGCTCCTCTAAATTTGGCAAAGACATGTTTGGAAATTGAATTACAGCTTGGTGTATGTCAAACAATTAATTAGAGGTCTATCATCCTGAATTTTCGAGCGGAGTCACCCTGAACTTGTTTCAGGATCCAAAGCGTAATAACACAAAACACAAATTATTTCGAGAATATATTATAAGAGGAGATTTACCGAAAAAACGATTTCACAATCTTTGACATTAGCATTCATTCCAATTAAAATAGAAAAGTGAAACGAACCAAAAAACGATTTTCTGCTCAAATTTTTTGGCGGCTTAGATATAGGCTTTACGCCATTTTAATTGTTGTAATTATTCTGCCTTTACTCTATGGGTCTTCCAGCTCTTCGCCTACTGAAATTACGGTACAGGCTTTGGCTTCTTCTGGTTTTACAGTTACCAGCGATAACTGGATTTACAAAGTATTGGAAAGACAAGTGGCTTTTTTACCAACCCAAGCCGATAAAAACCCTGTAGTAGATAAAATTGTTTGCAACCAAGAAGGAGAATGTAAATATTACGATAAATCTGGAAAAGACATAACCAGTTTACTGGCTAATTTAAATTTAGATTACAGATCGCCCCAATCTTTTGTGGAGCGCGGTTTACCTGCACCGGTAATTCAAGGTACTGCAACCAACACAACCCCTGTTAAAAAGACACTTCAAGATTTAATTCCAGCCCCAGCCAGCCCTACCAGAAAAAGCTTTCTTAATTATCCAGTTTATAGCATAAATACACCAATTTTGTGGTCTTCCTTAGAAGATTTATTCAAAAAGAACGGCGATGGGTCATGTTGCAACTTGCAAGATCCTATCGATCAAAACCCTACCAACTCACCAATTCAAACTTTATTGAAAGAAGGTATTGTTCATATTTCCTTCCAACCACTTCCAGGTGAATTAGGCAACAGTTATATTGTAGGTCACAGTAGTAATTTTTCGTTTATTAAAAGTAGCTATAATACCATTTTTAAGCCATTAGAAAAGAAAAGTAAACCAGGTGAAACCTTTACCATTTGGGATCAGCAAGGCAGAGAGCTTAATTTTACAGTGTTTGAAGCTAAGGAAATTTTAGAAGACGATGTTTCTGAAGCCTACAAAAACTATCCAGATTGCCGGGTTGTAACCTTGCAAACTTCTATTTTAGAATGGGTAAATGGCCAATTACTTCCAACAAAAAGATGGCTAACCAGAGGAGTTTTACAACTAAACGAAAAGCAAAAAGCCGGCGAAACCTGTACACTTTAAAGTGAACTGTCATCCTACATTTAACGACATTGTCATCGTGAAACAAGTTTCAGGATCCAAAGTTAGAAAAATTGAGCAAAATCTAAATTTATTTGACACAACTAATGCCTTTTAGTTTATGCTTGAAGTAACTTATGGGAGAATTCAAACTTACAAGAGGCCTACTTTCAGCTTATTATATTGCTGTTTTAATTTCATATCCGCTTTTTAATTTAATCCAAGACTTAATTAATAGTTGGGTAACTTGGCTTGTTAGCGCCACAAAAGTTGCCTCAGGAATTTCCTTGCAAAGCAGCGGTCAACTTTGGCTTGCTTTGTTTTTTGTCTGTTTCGTAATTACCGCAATCATTCGCAAATTTGTTGTACAACCTCTTGGGTTTTTTATTAATGACGAAGGAGCGCCAGCCTGGGAACTTTGGGTTACTTTATTCCTAGTTTTAGGTGCTTATGTATATTTTCTAAACCAAATCTTTGCCCAGCCAATGCCTAAAGACTGGCCAATCTGGTTATTAAAATTAGTGGATGGTTATAAAAACACATTCTTTGTAACATCAAGTGATAGCGCCGAAAACCAAACTTGGGTAATAGTTCCTTGGCTTTGGAACATTGCCCCTATAACTTTCATGTATGTAAGAACCAGGCTAAAACCTGCCTCAAAATAATTAACGGACGCGGTGGCGTAGAGGCAGTGACCATGCCGCCATGGTTCAAAATAATTCACCAAAATATTTAACCAAAAACGACAACTTAAAACTCTGCACCAAAAATGCAAACAAGCAACAAAAAATACCCAATTCTAATCTCCATCCAAGGTATAACAGCCAGTGGGAAATCTGAAATGGCTATTAATTTGGCTAAAGAAATTCAAAGAATTGGAGGTTCGGTTTGGATAATCAACGCCGATTCCAGACAGGTTTATAAAAACTTAGATATTGGAACAGCAAAAATTCCTGGGGTTTGGGAAACAAGAAATAATTTAGAAGCTTTTTATTATCAAGATATTCCCCATTTTTTAATAGATTATGTGAATTTAGATCAAGATTATGGTTTGGTAAATTATATTACCGACTTTGAAAAACTTACAAAAAGAGCGGATGTTCCTGATTATTTTATTTTAGTTGGCGGAAGCGGTTTGTATTCCAAAGCTATTGTTACCGGTGAAAGACCGCTGGAGGTTTTACCTGAATTTCAAAAGGAATTTGATACACTAAAACAACAATTACAAGAACTTTCCTTGTTTAAATTACAAGCCAAAATTTCACCAGAGGAAAAAGTTAATATCAACTATTCCGATTTTAATAATACACGAAGGCTGATCAGCAGAATTTTAAATTCCACCTCGGTAAGAAAAAACTGGATAACAAACAGCAAGGTAAAATTGGAGATTGTTTTCGATAAAGTGTACCAATTTGGGGTAAAAATAGACGAGCAAATTTGGGAAGATAAAATTAAAAAAAGAGTGGAACAATGGACTTTAGAAAACGATAATTTAAACCCATTAATTCAAGAAACCAAGAAATTAGAGGTTTTAGGACCAGCTAAAATTCAACAACTAGGCTTTGAATATTCAACCACCTGGGATTATATCAATGGGAAATTTGATAAAAAAGAATGGCAAAAACGCCTTTTACAAGCCAACCGAAAATACGCCAAAAAACAAAAAACCTGGCTAAACAAACAACCAAATGTGGTATGGATTGAAAATGTAAAAGAAATCGTAGGGGAAGGATTCATCCTTCCAACCCGGCAAACATAAAACCCAATCGTAGGGGCGATTTTCACAATCGCCATAGCAAAACGAGGGGGTGACAGCGAAGTTTACAAACCACCGTAGCGGCTGTATATGTCAAATTATTCGCTTACGCTTTCTAACATTTCATATGGAGTTATATTTCCAATTCCTTGGTGCCTTCTAATATGGTTGTAATATATTAGATATTGATACAATCCTTCAGCAAACTCATCTATTGTGTTGAAAGTATGATCTGCAATGAACTCTGTTTCTATTGTTCTCCAAAATCTTTCTATCTTTCCATTTGTTTGAGGTCTGTATGGTCTTGTAA
>Ga0209972_10002833_pt1 | contig 13897 bp, 17 predicted proteins | sample NOAtaG_7_FD_187302 | JGI IMG/M metagenome (GOLD analysis project Ga0209972, IMG submission 187302) | Freshwater lake microbial communities from Lake Erie, under a cyanobacterial bloom - NOAA_Erie_Diel1S_2200h metaG (SPAdes) (version 2) | ecosystem: Environmental > Aquatic > Freshwater > Lake ... | reverse complement strand
TGACAGGTAACGGATCTCTGAAAGGTGCATTATGTCGTAACTAAATGTCGGTTTACAAAAGTTAATAGAGGTGTGAAAGCTTTATGGTTTACACTTCACAAGTCTCGATGCGAGAAAAGATACAAACCCAAAACCCTCGCAACCCAAAACCCAACCCAACACCACCAGGGAGGTGTCCCTTCATATTCATAAAATTATTAAGAAAGAATTGGTCGGGATAGCCCACCCATTTACCCTCGCTTTTCCATGCAGTCGCTTTGCAAAACTTTTCCCAAGTCTCATCACTAGGAAAACTAAAGTCTAGCTTACCACCACACTCAACATAAATTTGCTTCTGGACGCTCAAGCCATAGAGTCCATTGCTGTAATGCACCCAGAGGCGATTGATCGTCTGCAAATCTTCACAGGGAAACTTTTTAATACTTTCAAGATCGATCCATCCTTCTTTTTCGCGTCCTGAAGCCTTGAGCATCAATTTGTCAGTCAATTGATCCGCCTCATACCATTGCTTAGCCTTCAGCAATTTCTCCAACTCACGATAATCAATCCCCTTAGCACTCAACAATTCCACAGGATTTTTCTTGACCTCTGGTACTGGCGGCGTTTTTCTGGCAATAACTTCTCTCTGAAATTCTTTAGGAACCGCAGGAGGAGAAACGGTCGATGCTGATGGGGATTTACTACCCTCAGCCTTAGTAGTTACAGATGGTTGCGGACTTGACACCGATCGCTTATTACCAACCCGTATCAAAGCATTAATCGCCTTCATATCCGTTCCGCCAGCCGCCACATTTACCCGCATCCATAACTGAAAAGCCAAATTAAAATCTTCTTCAATTTCGGCTTGGAGCGCATCTTCTCGCAATGTCGCAATATCCGTGAGATTGGCAAACTTAGGCAACAAAATATAATGCAACTTCGTGGCAGGTTCGATGACAGCGTAAGGCGTTTGTCGATAGCCATTTTTGTAATGTTGAGTCAGACTCGGCACGCGATCGCGCAGATATTGATAAAAGCGTTCCACCGTCGCACAATTCCCTTCACCCTGAATCCGCAACGCCTCCAATAACGCATTCGTAAAAGCCCCTTGTTGAAGATCCTCAATCTCATAGGAAACCTGACTAGGACTGCAAGAAAAGAACGTAATTACCCCCTGTTGCTTCTCTTCCCCAACGCCAATACCTGCATTTTTTGCGCCCTCATTACGACAAGCATCGATCAACATCACCACATTATCCGCACCACTCCGCCGCAATCGTTCGGTTACATAACTAATCGGAATCGCGGTTTTAGTAGTGCGCGGATTGCCATCGCTCGGCAACAGATAATCGCGTCCTTCGCAATGCATCCCATGCCCGCTAAAGTAAAACCATAAAGTATCCCCCGCTTCTAAAAATGGCGCTTCAAAGCGATCTGTAAAAAAAGAATCAAGCGTGCCGTAAGTCGGTTGAGTTTTGCGGTTCTGAGCATTGCGTTGCGAATCATCGGTGAAGAAGTAGAGATCGTTGGCGTTCACAGCCAAATCTTGCCTGAAATAATCACGCATCCGTTCAGCATCACCCTTAGCAAAATGCAAAGGTGAAATTTCATCATAATCATTAATCCCGACAACGACCGCGCAATTTCTCGCCATAGCTGACTATAAGTTTTTAGTTGTTTTTGAATTGCGAGTCAATCAGTGATGTTTTCTAACTCATCAGCGATAAGATCCTGTAGATCTTCATCGCAATGAGCCTGTAAATGAATTATAGAAGCATTTAGCTCTGCCAATACATCAACCTTTTGACGATCGCTAAGATTTGGCAATTGAAGCTGATGTACTAGCGCGATCGCCCTCTGACATTCAACCCCTAACTCAGCAATCAAAGTATTAAGAGTCGGATTAGCGATCGCCTTTGGTCTATAGGAATTCACAAGAGAATTTATTGGTAACTCTGTAACCTGCATATTTATCTCCTTAGTCTTTTTAGGGCTTTTTCAATACCGAGTTCAAAGGCGCGAATCTCTTTTTGCCAATGGTGAATTAGTCCCAAGTCGGGATAGTCTTTGAGCAGCTCCATGTCGATCTTTTGCTGATGCTCAATAATTCTTTGTTTAAGCGAATTAATCGACTTTTCATGATTCTTTTTACCCATTATTTAGATGGATCGACCCTCTTAAATTTTAACTCGATCGCCCCTTTGCCAGATGTCTCAATGCCAGTACCTAACAGTTTAATTTCACCTTTAGCCGAAATATCAACCGCCAATTTCACCTCATCCAGTTGCAAACCCGCATCTGGATTGATTTGTTTTTGAGCATCAGCAAAGACTCGACCAATCACGCGCACAAATTGCGACATCTGCGCCGCCAGAGTCTCGGCTTTGACACGACCTTCTTTAAGTTCTTCTCCCGATACTGTTGCTGAAGCGTAAGGATTGACACTTTTAACATTCTTCTGACCTGTTGGAGACTCGGCAATATTTGGTGAGCTTGCCGTCACAATCCATAGCTCATCATCACCCCAATCTTGTTCTTGCATTATTTCGCCACCGTTTTATTTTTCTAAGATTTTAGCGCATAAGCAAATAATACTAAACTCTTGAGTCATGGTGCTTAGGGCGATCGCATTTCAAGCATTTTAAACTAATCAAAATAAATTGGTATAGCAACGTAAGAGATAGATAGGACAATTCAAAACCCAAAAGATGGCAGAGCGAAGCTCTGCCATCTTTTGGGTTTTATGTCCTAAGCAAAGCTTACATTGCTATATGATCGTAAAGTAAGAATGTTGAAAATTGGTCTAAGTTCTATGCAAGCATCAACAGTCGGCAATATTTTAGAAGCTATATCGGTTCTTGACTTTGAAGATCAACTATTTGTAGTCGAAACCTTGCAAAAAAGAATGGTCGAACTACGCAGAAAACAAATTGCCTTAAGAATTCAAGAAGCCGAAGAAAACTATCGACTTGGTAAAGTTCGTTCTGGTACTGTTGCAGATCTCATGATGGATTCTAGCGATGATTGAACTAACTTGGGATGAATCATTTGCGCGAATCTTAAAGAAATGGCGAAAAAAGCATCCTGAACTCGTTGCTCGACTTCAACAAAAACTTGAACAGTTCAAAAATGTCCATTTCATCCATCATTAAAAACCCATAGCCTAGTTGGACATCTTGCAGACTCTTGGGCAATCAACATCAACTATGAGCAAAGATTGGTTTTTAGATTTCTATCAGACACCAAAGTTTTGTTAATCGATCTTGGTACTCATGATGATGTTTATTAGAGTCAATGCGCTCTTGAGTCATGGTGCTTAGGGCGATCGCATTGTCAGCATTAATTCTCAGTATTATAAGGCAATAAAATAAATTGGTATGATCAAAAATGAGCAATCAAAACAATGAGCTAAAAAATATGAACTATCGCGATCACATCACCATTGAATCAGGAAAACGTAGTGGCAAACCTTGCATCAGAGGAATGCGAATCACCGTTTATGATGTACTTTCCTATCTCGCCTCTGGCATGACCTATCAAGAAGTCCTTGAAGACTTCCCATACCTCACCCAAGAAGATATTTTTGCCTGTCTAAGCTATGCCGCCGACTGAGAACAACAAACCCTCCTGATTCAAGCATGAAGCTACTATTCGATCACAACCTTTCACCAAAATTGATTCATCGCTTAGCAGAATCATTTCCAAATTCCAATCATGTTTATCATTTGGGATTAGATCGAGTAGAAGATCGGCAAGTTTGGCAACACGCAAAGACAAATGACTTCACGATTGTTACAAAAGATGGCGACTACAATGAGTTGCTAATTTTGTTAGGATTTAATAATTTGGATTCGCCGTGGCAACTGCTCAACCAACGAAATTGAAAATATTTTGAGAATTCACTATCATGATATTCAAGATCTAATCAACACAGAATCTCTGGGGCTATTGACCCTATATTAAATTTTCCACTCTGGTTTTTAGTCATGGTGCTTAGGGCGATCGCATATTCAATGTATCTTATTACCAAATTTCCGCAAGGCTCAAAACAAACTCAGGTAAAACATCTTCCCCAGACAGAGAAATTGGATTTTGCAAAACTTCCTTAGACTTCCCAATGCGATAAACTTCCACTTCCCGATCTTTGCGATTAATCAGCCAGCCCAGCCTTGCCCCATTATCCTGATATTCCTGCATCTTCGCTTGCGTCACCTTCAAGTTATCGCTAGGCGACATCAACTCAATTACAAAATCTGGACAAATTGGAGCAAATTTTGATTGTTGTTCTGGCGTTAAAGCTTCCCAACGTTCTTTTAATATCCATGAAGCATTAGGAGAGCGATCGCTCCCATTGGGAAGTTTAAAACCCGTTGACGATCCAAAAGTAAAGCCTAACTTGGTTTTGCGATTCCAAATCCCTAGATCGATTGTAATACTGGCACTACGCATCCCTGTGCCGCCGCCTTCTGGAGCCATGACTGTAATATCCCCTTGAGCATTTCGCTCAAATCTAAGATCGCTATTTTTGCGGCAAAGTTGAAAAAACTGTTCGTCAGTAAGATCGATGACAGATTCTAGGCTGATCGTTAAAGCATTCATAATTCTCAGTAAAGGCTTGAGCCTACATTCCGATTTTATCACAAGCTCTGAGTCATGGTGTTTAGAGCGATCGCTAGAAAACCACTATAATTATCACAGATTAACTCAAAGGTGCAGTCATGGTCGTTACTCCAGTTGTCGATCGCCTTGAAGCGGTATCACACGAAAGCTCTCCAGATGTAGCTCAAAATGATCAATCATTCATAACTTTAGAAACATATCGAGCAATCTCTGAAACAGCCGAAGAACGTCTCGAATACCGTAATGGAGAAATTTTTACTATGTCTGGAGGAACTGCCAATCACAGTGCGATCGCCGTTAATTTAATCATTTATCTGGGTTTTTTGCTAAGAGATACCGATTTCCGTATGTACAATGGTGATATGCGGATCTGGATTCCAGAATTTCAATGTGGTACTTACGCAGACGTGCTGGTGATTAATGGTGAGCCAGAGTTTAACGGTATTTGCACAGACGAAATCCTCAACCCACTATTAATCGTAGAAGTCTTATCTCCATCAACAGAGGGCTACGATCGAGGTGAGAAGTTCCGTAAATATCGCTCCATTCCCAGCCTCAGAGAGTATATACTCATCAGCCAATCAGAGGCATATATTGAGCATTATTCTAAGTCTGCTTCTAAGTCTGAGAATATTGATATCTGGCAGTTTCAAATCAGCGATCACTTAGACCAAAAAATTACATTGCCTAGTCTCAATATAGAAGTTTCTCTTTCAGAAATCTATAGACGCATTATCGGAATTAGCTAATCTGTAGCGACCTCATTTCAATACGTTCTACTCCCTTCCCAGTGAAAAATTAGACGTTGCGGCGCTTCGCGCCGCAACGTCTAATTCTTGGTTTTATATGGCTATTTCTTTGGTGGGAAGGGAGTAAGTGTCTTGGATACGCTCTGAAACTCTCTGCCACTGTGGATTTTCTACAAATTGACGACCACAGTCCCGACATTTATAATTTTGTTTCCCATGCCGAATACTACCGTTTTTAACCACTGATATGGACTGGCAGGATGGACTTGACTCTGACATTGCTTTAATCTGTAACAACCATCTAGATATTTTCTTTCATCCTTTCCTTTTTAGGACTACCCCATCCAAAACCACTAGGAATATTCGGCAAAACTCTTCTCCTCAGTGCCTAATTCCCTTGCCTTCTACATGGGTAACTTTGTTAGAACCACCGATTTATAGTTGTTATGATGAAGCATTGTTGATGTGTCAATATCCCGATGGTCATTGGGCAGCATGGATTCCTGATTTTGGCGGAATTAAATTATATTCAGGTCAATTTTGTCGGATGAATTAAATCCAAAACAGCCGATAAAAGCCACGCTTAGCATGGCTTTTATCGGCTGTCTAATTGCTAGTTTGTTCTCAATTTTCTGTAGAACTATAGCAATGTATGCTTTGCTTAGGAGATAAAACCCAAAAGATGAGTGGCAGCGTGAAGCTCTGCCACTCATCTTTTGGGTTTTGAATTTTCCTATCTATCTCTTATGTTGCTATATCTGTATTTTTAGAAAGAGAGATTATTAGGTACAAAATTCTGAAGTCGCATTGGTGGTCTTACATAATCCATCTCATGTTGGCGAGGAGGAAGTTCAATCTTCACAGGGGTTAAATCCTCATAAGGAACTTGACTCAACAGATGAGAAATACAATTGATATGAGCTCTCCGTTTATCATCAGAACTGACCACATACCAAGGAGATTGCTTTATATCCGTGGCATTGAACATGTCATCCTTCGCCTTAGAATATTCTACCCACTTAGCTCTTGCCTCCAAATCCATTGGACTAATCTTCCAACGCTTGAGGGGATTCTTAATGCGCTCTTGAAATCTCTTTTCTTGTTCTTCATCACTCACGGAAAACCAATACTTAATCAAGATGATACCTGCTCGTTGCAGCATACACTCAAATTCTGGGCAAGAACGCAAGAACTCAACATACTCTTCGTGAGTACAAAAATTCATTACCCGCTCCACGCCAGCACGGTTATACCAACTGCGATCGAACAATACCATCTCACCAGCCGCTGGTAAATGTGCAGCATAGCGCTGAAAATACCACTGAGTCTTTTCACGATCAGAAGGTGTTCCCAATGCAATAACTTTGCAAACACGGGGATTTAGACATTCGGTAATCCTTTTGATTGTACCGCCCTTACCTGCTGCATCTCGTCCTTCAAATAGAACGACGACCTTTAACTTTTTATGTTTTACCCACTCCTGAAGTTTTACCAGCTCAATGTGAAGGCGATTGAGTTCTCTCTCATAAACTGTCTTTGATAGCTTCTCGGGTAACCCATCAGATTTCGACTTTTTTTGACCAACTTTTTTGTCTTTTGGTAATTTCACTTCAATCTGCTTTGATGATTTACTTGAAAAATCATCAGATTTAGATTTCTTCTTACTAATCTTGTTAGCTTTCGGTGCTTCCATCACCAGATGCTCTTGGGAGTCTTTACCATTGCTATTATTTTTTTTTGCCATGAATACTCACCATTTGTGTATGGTTACCAGCATACTATAGCAGTAAAAAAAGATAGCTAGGACAAATCAAAACCCCAAATAAAAGTGGCGGCGCTTCGCGCCGCCACTTTTATTTGGGGTTAAGCAAACCTTCTATTGCTATATATACCCACCCATATGTGTCTTTTGACCAGATTTAAAAGTTAGCGTCCAATACCAATATATTGATATCCAAGGGCTTTAAGAGCCTTGCCATCAAGGAAGTTACGCGCATCGATAATTACAGGATGTGCCATCAGAGTCAGCATCTTGACATAGTCGATCGCTAAAAACTCCTGCCAATCTGTCACTAATACCACCGCATCGCAGCCATCGGCTAAGCGCTCTAGATCCGTCTCCACTATCACATTAGAGAAACCTTGACGCAATCCTGATTGAGAAACTAGTGGATCGTAGGCTTTAACTCTTGCGCCCAAACGATTGAGCTGATCGATTAAGGTCAATGCAGGTGCATCACGCATATCATCAGTGTCTGGTTTAAAGGTCATTCCCAATAACCCAATTGTTTTCCCCTTCAGGATTTTCAAGGCTTGCTGAAGCTTCTCAACTACTAGAGTCCGTTGCAATTCATTCACTTTTACACAAGCTTTTAAAATCTCAGTGGAATAGCCATAGTCCTCGGCCGTGTAAATCAGAGCCGAGACATCCTTCCCAAAGCATGATCCGCCCCAGCCGATGCCTGCTTGCAAGAACTTTGAGCCAATACGCGAATCTAAACCGATTCCCTTGGCAACTTCTCTGACATCAGCTCCAACGCGATCGCAAATATTAGCAACTTCATTAATAAAGCTAATCTTGGTAGCCAGAAATGCATTTGCTGCATACTTAATCATTTCGGCTGAGTTCAAATCGGTAATTACTACAGGCACTGGTGGCAGAGTTTTATCGTCAGCGAAAGAGCGATCTATAATTGGGGTATACAGATCTTGCATTAGCTTAAGAGCACGATCGCTGCCACTGCCAAGCACAATGCGATCGGGATTAAATGTATCGAAAACAGCTACGCCTTCGCGCAGAAATTCTGGATTACTGACCACATCAAACTCAATCTGATCGATATTACTTTTGCCTGCCATTCCATCTAGTACAATCATGCGTACCCAGTCACCAGAGCCAATTGGCACTGTAGACTTGTTGACGATCACACGATATCCTTCAGTAAGACTTTCCCCAATACTCCTTGCGACAGCTTCAACATAGCGCATATCGCTACGACCATCAGCTAGAGATGGAGTACCCACAGCAATGAAGAGAATCTCACCATGATTTACACCTGCCGCAATATCTGTTGTAAATTCTATCTTCCCTTTACGGATTGACTCAGCTATAACTTCTGGTAATCCTGGCTCATGAATGGGCGATTGTCCTGATTTCATCAGCTTGACTTTTTCCTCATTATTATCGACGCAAATCACGTCATGACCAATGTAAGCCAGACAAGCTCCTGTGACTAAACCCACATAACCAGTTCCAATTACACAAACACGCATACTTTTTTACCTATATTTTTTAATTCAAGAACAATTGAGGTGGATAAATTCCACCTCAATTGTTCTTGAATTAACGTTAGAAGTATTTAAATAATCGCGAAAATACGCGATCGTCTTCGACAAGCCATCTTCTAATGCGACTGTTGGCTCCCAATTTAGATGATGCTTAGCTCTTGTAATATCAGGTTGACGACGTTGGGGATCATCTTGAGGTAATGGCTTAAACACAAGTTCAGCAGTCGGATCAATTATTTTTTGGATGGTTTGAGCCAATTGCAAAATCGTATACTCTCTAGGATTACCCAAGTTCACAGGACCGATGTAGTCACCGTTTATCAGGCGAATAAAACCTTCTACCAGATCTGATACATAGCAAAAGCTACGAGTTTGAGAGCCATCTCCATAGATTGTGAGAGGAATTCCCTTAAGCGCCTGCACAATAAAGTTGCTCACCACTCGTCCATCGTTCTCTAACATTCGAGTGCCGTGAGTATTAAAGATCCGTGCAACTCTTACCTCCACACCATATTGACGATGGTAGTCGAAAGTTAAAGTCTCTGCAACACGCTTACCTTCGTCGTAGCAACTCCGAATACCTGTGCAGTTTACATTGCCCCAATAGTCTTCAGTCTGTGGGTGAATTAAAGGATCGCCATATACCTCAGAGGTTGAAGCGAGCAAAATTCTCGCCTTCCATTTTTTAGCTAGTTCTAACATGTTCAGTGTTCCCAAAAAATTGGTTTTAGCTGTTTTAACTGGGTCGGATTGATAATGTACGGGTGAGGCTGGACAAGCAAGGTGATAAATTTGATCGATATTATCGATCTCAATAGGATTCACAATGTCATGTTCAATAAATTGAAAATTTGGATGTTCACTCCAATTAGCATTATTAGATTTTCGACCTGTATAGAGATTATCCATGCAGATAATTTCATGCCCAGCTTCCATCAATCGATCAACAAGATGCGAGCCAATGAAGCCAGCACCACCAGTAACTAAAATTTTCATGTTTACCTAAAAAGGTTGTTCACTAAAGAGAACGGCGTGACGATATTACCAAGAAATCTCGTAGCCGAGTTAAGTAGGCTTGATCCAAAGGATGGACGTACTACAATCACATCGCGATCGCGTAAGCCTGGGTTAGATTCTTCATTTAAAGGAAGATTCAAATCAGCAATTAGATTGCGCCGCATAATCGAGCCATCGGGATTGACCCGATAAAGCTCAACCGCTCGCCAATCAGCATCATTGGTTAGTCCACCCGCAAAAGAAATTGCTTCGGTAAACGAACTATTCGGTCTCATTTGGATCGGACTCGGACGAACAGCTTCGCCAACTACTTGTACAGTAATTACTGTAGGAGAAAAAGTCGCTTTAGCAACTTGTAGATACTCAGTGGGATTTGTTTTCTCTAGACGAGGGACAGTAATCAAATCACCATCTGTAAGAGTGATATCTTGACTGAGATCAGCCTTGGTAATTAAATCAAGCAAATTCGTTTTAACAATTGTGCGCTGACCCTTATCGTTTAAGCGTGAAATCTGCACATTGCGAATATCAGCAATTTCAGTTACTCCATTTGCTGACTGCAAGGCTCGACTTAAAGTAACTAGACCTCCACCTGACGCTGTTCCAGCCGCAGTGGTTGCACCTGTCAGCCCAGTGGGCACAACTCCATTTCTTGAGTAAACTAAAGTTTGTGGACCTACCCGATTAACCTCACCAACGATCGCAACTTGAATAGTAAAGGTGTCAGGGGAAAAAGTGGAATTGCTGACGGTACGAGGCTGGGATGCACTCGCTTGAGATAGCGGAGGTACAAGAATTGAGTCGCCATCAAGAATGCGAACATCCTGACTAATATCGCCCTTCTCTAGAAGGTTTTGGAGGTTAACCTTAATGATGCGACGACCGAGAGTCCCATCACGGCGTGAAATTTGAATATTACTGATATCAGCCCGTTGGGTAATTCCTGCGGCTGATTCCAATGCTCTAGTTAATGTTGCCGCCTTGCTACCTAATCCCGTTGTTCCTACATAAGTTAAAAAACGGGGAACTGGGCGATTCACTTCTCCGACGATTGCAATGTTTAATGGTCGAGGAGAAATTAAAGATATATTGACAATATTTCGTACGAGAAATGGGTTGAGTTTTTCGCGAAGCAAAGCATTAGCTTCATCTAGTCCCAAACCTTCTAACTTGACCGCACCGATCAAAGAAATATTTATCGTTCCATCAGGTGCAATAGTTTGATTTCCCGAAAGTTCTGGCACGTTAAAAACTTCAATCTTAATATTGTCTCCTGCACCGAGGGTATAGCGAAATGTATCTTGAGATTCGCTGACGCTTAAGGACTGAGTTCCCCCATTAAGATTAACTAATGGCTTGAGATTAGAATTTGGTGATGCTGGGGCAGAAGGTTTTTCAGTGGTTGTAGTCTGTGCCCAAACAGGTAATGGAGTACAGGCAATTAATATCAATAGAATTAATCTGTTAAACGGAGGTATATCCATGAATGCGCTCCTTACTCTAACCATCTCATCATTAGAAACTGAACATCTGTCATAATTGAGTATAGTTCTAATACAATAATACAGATAGTTTTTACAACATTTGGCAGTCATTGTATCAGTAATGGCTAATAGTTTATCTCAGTAATTTCCCTTGAATATAATGCGATCGCCTCAGGTTATTTATGTAGATGCAGTTGGTACATTGTTTGGGGTTAGAGGCAGTGTGGGTGAACAATATGCCAAAATTGCGACAGATTTTAATGTTAGACTTGACCCTCGGTTAATTAATCGTGCTTTTTACGAAGTTTTTCAAACTGCTCCAAGGATTGCTTTTCCTAATTTGCCCCAGTCTGACATTCCGAAAGCTGAGTATGAATGGTGGCGATCGCTTGCCGAAGAAACTTTTAGTCAAACATTTGATTTGGCTAAATTTCTAGATTTTGAAGGTTTCTTTAAGAGTCTTTATGCTTATTTTGCAACATCTGAACCTTGGTTTATTTACGAAGATACTCGATTAGCGCTGGATGCATGGCAGCAGCAAGGAATTACTTTGGGCGTGCTATCAAATTTTGATAGTCGGATCTATGCAGTTATGGAGAATTTAGGGCTAAAGGATTACTTTAGTTCAGTTACAATCTCTACGGAGACTGGTGCAGCTAAGCCAGATCCCTTAATTTTTGAAGTAGCATTAGCCAAACATCAAATTGAAAAATCACCTGATTTGGCGTGGCACATCGGCGATAGTTTTGGCGAAGATTATATGGGGGCAAGTGCTGCGGGAATTTCAGCATTTTGGCTAAATCGCGATCGCCAACCAAGTACAAATCCAGCTAAGCAGTCAGCACGTACCATTGATAAGTTGACCTCGCTGGCAATAGGTTAAGGATAGGCAGCGCTTTGCACCGACTATCCTTAACCTATTTGAAGTGTTGTAAAGTGAAACTTAGTGGTGTGAGACTTTGCCGCGCCACCACTAATTAATGACTGGGAAGGGACTATGTTTACAGGACTCGTTCAATCTATTGGAATTATTGAGAAACGCGATCGCGATCGCCTTGTGATTCATTGTCCTGATCTCGTGGCAAATATTGCGATCGGTGATAGCGTTGCTGTGAATGGGGTCTGTCTTACTGCAACTTATATTTCTGATACTAATTTCGTAGCTGATGTGTCACCTGAAACTCTAGGACGTACTAATTTTGGCGATCGCAAATTAAAGTATGTCAATCTCGAAACTGCTCTAGCCGTTGGTGATAAAATCGGTGGTCATTTTGTCTCAGGACATATTGATGGCATGGGCAAATTAAGCGATCGCGTTCTCATTGGTAATTCTTGGGAGTTAAGCTTTGAAGCTATTCCTGACGTTGCTCGTTACATAGTATTTAAAGGTAGCATTGCGATTAATGGCATTAGCCTAACAATTTCCTATTGCAATGACTCAGGAACAAATTTTCGAGTTGCCGTAATTCCGCATACATATGAAAACACTACGTTAAAAGATCTAGATATTGGTAGTTCGGTTCATCTAGAAGGTGATTTGCTGGGTAAATATGTCGAAAAGTTTTTAAGATTGGGCAATCCACTGCAAAACAATCCTTCTGATCCGCCTAAAACTTTAGTAACGCCAGCATTTTTAGCAGAACATGGTTGGTAACAGAAAAACCGAGAGTAGAGTTGTGGCGATTCTCGCCACAACTCTACTCTCGAGTCAGCAACTCTCAATATGAAAACGATTTTGGTGTTTCTCACTCCTTTGGCGCTAGAAACACCAAAATCGTTTTTTTGAAAGCCAGCCTTAGGCTGGCTTTCAAAAAAAGATATGGTCTAAAATAAATAGCTAGAGCTATAATTTGCGCTCCCTAAAATGAAATAATGCTTTCTGTAAACTTTTTTACAATTGCTTAACAATTTCACAGAAACCATGGAACGTACTTTTTTGGCAGTCAAGCCCGATGGCGTACAACGTCACCTAGTCGGAGAAATTATTCGTCGTTACGAAACCAAAGGCTTTAAGCTCGTCGGACTCAAATTGATCCACCCCACCCGCGAACTCGCCGAAAAACATTATGCAGTTCACAAAGAAAGACCTTTCTTTGCTGGACTAGTTGACTTTATTACCTCAGGTCCTGTAGTCGCAATGGTATGGGAAGGCGATGGTGTAGTTGCCTCAGCTCGTAAAATCATTGGCGCAACTAACCCTCTTACTGCGGAACCAGGGACAATTCGTGGAGACTTCGGTGTAAATATTGGACGTAATATTATTCACGGTTCTGATGCGATCGAGACTGCTCAAACCGAGATTGCACTGTGGTTTAACTCAGAAGAACTAGTTGAATGGACTCCAAGCATTACTTCTTGGGTTTACGAATAGTCAAAATTCCAAAAAAAGAGCGCTAAGCGCTCTTTTTTTTGTCAAGGATTGTGGGCGGTAACCTCGACTCTACATAAAGGCACATTGACAAAACTTTACAATTTGATATATTTGTTTACGTAAGCAATAAATGCTTATTAAAACAAAAACTTAAAACTAAAACACAAAAATGACAACAGCAGTACAAAGACGCGAAAGCGCCTCCCTGTGGGATCAGTTTTGCAATTGGATCACCAGCACCGACAACCGCCTATATGTAGGCTGGTTCGGCGTAATCATGATTCCTTGCTTACTTGCAGCAACCACATGCTTCGTAATTGCCTTCGTAGGCGCACCACCAGTCGATATCGACGGTATCCGCGAGCCAGTAGCAGGCAGCTTGCTATTCG
>Ga0209972_10002830_pt1 | contig 13903 bp, 10 predicted proteins | sample NOAtaG_7_FD_187302 | JGI IMG/M metagenome (GOLD analysis project Ga0209972, IMG submission 187302) | Freshwater lake microbial communities from Lake Erie, under a cyanobacterial bloom - NOAA_Erie_Diel1S_2200h metaG (SPAdes) (version 2) | ecosystem: Environmental > Aquatic > Freshwater > Lake ... | reverse complement strand
AGTTGTTCACCATCTTTTCCCGCAAATTTGCCATATTCACTACCCCAAAATTGCCCCAATCTTAGCGGAAGTTTGCCAAGAATTTGGCGTTAATTATGCCGTTTATCCCACCCTGCGAGGTGCTTTAACTTATAATTATCGTTGGCTCAGACAATTAGGCAATAAACAAAGTAATTTCGATCTCAAATTAGCCAGCTAAAATCAGGAGTCAGGAGCCGGGAGACAGGAGGCAGGAGTTGAGAGTTGGAGTTTTAGGGAGTTGGAGTTTTAGGGTTTTGGGGTATTAGTTGAAATTTCCCCACTTCCCCACACCCTACACCCTACACCCTACACCCTACACCCTACACCCTACACCCTACACCCTACACCCCACACCCTACACCCCACACCCTACACCCCACTTCCCCACTTCCCTAACAAAAATGAACCTACCCAACTCGATTACCCTATCGCGACTCTTGGGACTGCCATTAATTTTATACTGGTTGCACCAAGGCACAGAAATCGATCGCTGGTTAAGTTTAATTATCTTTCTGATTGCTGCCAGCACCGATTGGCTCGATGGTTATCTAGCGCGAAAATTAAATCAAATCACCGAATTAGGCAAATTTCTCGATCCTTTGGTCGATAAATTACTGGTTCTCGCTCCCCTCTTAGCTCTGATTGAAATGGATTTAATTGCTGCTTGGGGAGTATTTTTGATTCTCGCTCGCGAATTAGCGATCGCTGGTTGGCGCATTAATCCGAATTTAACAGGAAATAGCGACATAAAAGGGGCTAATTGGTGGGGAAAAAGCAAAACAGTCAGCCAAATTGTCGCTATCGCTCTCTTAATCGCTCCCTTGCCTTCTGAATATAATTTAATTGCTCTGGTGGCTTTTTGGCTATCGGTGATATTAACTTTAATTTCTGGTCTGATTTATATCACACCCAGCCAAAAATTAACCCAAAATTGATAAAAACTTAACCATTAGCAATAATTCAGGAAACAAGCCTCGCAAACATGATTGCATTTTTTTTCTTGGTATATAATAATCGGGAGGAAGATTATCAGACTCTTCAAATTCAAACAAATCATTCAAAGGAAAAACCATGCCCACTGTAACTATATCATTCGCTGACTCCACCTCTAGTGTTACTTTCAATCCTAATGTGACTACGTCAGTTGCCGCTTTCCTGAACGCCCATCCTACTGTCCCCATTAGTATATCAGCAACAGGCCTTGCCGACGATAATCTCACTTCCCTGGGCCTTTTAAGTGCGGGCGGCGATACAGTTTGGAGAATAGCCAAAGCAGGCGTTGCTGATAACACAGCAACCCTTTCCAAGTACGGTGGAGGCTTTTCTACGACCCTTTCCCTGCCAGCAGATAGCCTTACCTTTGTTAGAGCTTCGACTGCCGGCACTTATCAACTAACAACCGGCGGTGTTACTTTCACGAAAGCGTCGGGTCCGCAAATAGTAAGTACGATCGCACCACTCACCCTCACTGATTCCTATTTCATCACAGGTAGTGCGTTCGACGATAGCCTAGTCGGTGGTGCTGGAAACGATACTTTAGTTGGTGGTGATGGAAAAGATACTTTAGTTGGTGGTGCTGGAACCGATACTTTAACTGGTGGTGCTGGTGCTGACAATTTTGTTTTCAACAGTCCCAGCGAAGGATTTGATTGGATCTCGGGTTTTAGCTCCTCTCAAGGTGATGTTATCAATGTTTCCGCCACTGGTTTCGCTGGTGGACTGACTGCTGGTCCTTTGGGTGCTGCACAATTCCGTTCTGGTGCGGGAATCAATAGCGCTGCTACTGCAGCTCAAAGATTTATCTACAATACTGCCAATGGTGCTTTATGGTTTGACGTAGATGGTGTTGGTGGCGCTGGTTCGGTTCGAATCGCAAATCTTCTTGGTATTCCAACCTTCACTGCATCCAATATTGTCGTTATCTAATCTATCCCTGTCCATCCCCTGCGGTGAGTCGGACAATTGTTGATTTTTGCGGGAAAATTAACCACCAGAAATAATCGGTAGGGGTGTGTTAGCCCTAGCTAACACACCCTTATTAGGGTTTGCTGAAAAAGTTTTTCCTGGGGGTAGGAGTCAGGAGTCAGGAGTCAGTAGCCGGTCGTCGGGAGTTTCAGGCTTTGTTGCCCTCTTTTTTTGTACCAGTTTATGTACTACGAGGAGAATAATGCAAGGTTTTTGAATGTCCCAATCCTATTTTCTTGCACTAACATCAGATTTTAACAGGTCAAAAGCCTTATTTTCAAAGGGTTTTACCATTATTCAGCAAGTCCTTATTAGTTTAAAGCAGTTATCTTGATAGTGAGGTACGAAGTCTCTGGTTTTAGGGAACTCTGGAACAGGCAATGGGAACAGTAGCTAGTCCTATTGGCATTAGTTTTGTGTAGTGATTAACTGACGGTGATAATCGCCCCATAACCGGGCTGCCTGTTGACTACTGCCGGAAGTGGGAGAATTATTATCATTCCCTAACCAAATGCCTGTCACCCAGTCGCGACGGGGAAGATAGCCGATAAACCAGAGATCCACATAATTATTAGTAGTTCCCGTTTTACCCGCTTCTCCCATGCCAATACTGGCAGCGCCGCCTGTCCCATTAGTTATCACCCCCCGCAATAAACTATTCATCGTTTCGGCGGTTTTAGGGGAAATTACCTGCTGATTTCTCTCGCTATCCTTGCCATAGTCATAAATAACCCGACAGGTACTCAAATCCTCCACATTTTTACAGTCGGAAGCGTCGAGAATGCGTTTAATGGCGTGGGGACGATTCCAGCGCCCGCCATGGTCAAAAACCCCATAAGCGCCGGTCATTTCTAAGACATTTACCTCGCTTTGCCCTAAAATTAGCCCCGGTACGGGATTTAAAGGTGATTTTACCCCCAAAAGTTCCGCCACATTGACCACATTACTTAATCCTGCCTCGCGAGCAATGCGAAGGGCGACACTATTTTCCGATCGCGCTAAACCTTGAAACATATTGACCCCCCCGCTACTGCGTTCACAGGGAGAATAGGCTTGTCCTTGCCAAGAGAGTCCAGCGCAGGTATAGGTTTTATAGGGCGATATTCCCTGTTCTAGGGCGGCAGCATAAGCAAATACCTTAAAAGTGGAACCGGGTTGACGTTTAGCTTGGATAGCGCGGTTAAATTGGCTTTTTTGATAATCAACTCCCCCGACTAAAGCGAGAATTTCCCCAGTTTGACTGTTTAGGGTAACTAAAGCCCCTTGGGAGTATCGATAGCGGGGGCCTTGGTTTAAGACATTATTTTTTAAGCTTTTTTCTGCGATCGCTTGCAGCCGGCGGTCTAAACTGGTTTCAACGATAAAATTGCCCTCTTTGGCCACTTCTTCCCCTAAAAGGTCCTGTAATTCCTCGAAAACGTAACTATAAAAATATGGTGCAATCGTACTAGATAGGGATTTTTTGGCTTGGGGACTGATTTCAATGCGAGATCTGCGGGCGCTGGCCGCCGCTTCCGGGGAAATCATGCCTAATTGGGCCATGCGATCGATGACACGATTGCGTAATTGTACGGAAGTGTCGTAATCTTGAATGGGATTAAATCGATTCGGGGCGGGTAACATAGCCACAAGAGTAGCAGCCTCGGAGATATCTAAATCTCTAGCGGATTTATCGAAATAAAAGCGGGCCGCATCTTCAAAACCGTAACCGGCCAGACCGAGATAAACTCGATTGAGATAGGTTTTGAGAATTGTATCCTTACTATAGACCGCTTCTAATTGTAAAGCGACCACAGCCTCCCGGAGTTTGCGATCGGCAGTGTTTTGGCGACCGACTTCTGGGAATAAACTACGCGCTAACTGTTGAGTCAGGGTGCTGGCCCCTTGACGAATGCCTTGACCTTGCCAATTAATCATAATTGCCCGGACAATCCCGAAAGGATCAACGCCAAAATGCCAGTAAAAACGACTATCTTCGGAAGCGACAACCGCCTTGGGCAAATAGGGAGAAAAATCCCCCAGATTATCTAATTCTTGGTGAGTTTCCTGTCGAATGGGATTGAGGGGAGTTTGACCATCCCTAGGGTAAACCACCACCGGACCGCTCACCCCGGAAGGGAGTGGATAAACATTAACTTTGCGACTTTCCCAGATAACCGCTAAAACTAATAAACCGAAAATACCACCCGCACCATAGAAACCATAGCGCAAAAGTCGCGCCCACAGGGGAGGGGGACAGTAATAGGAGATGGTGACACAATTGGCTAAGTCTGGGGGGGCCAGGGTAAAGATATCACCATGACGCAGGGAAACGCTTTTGAGACGACGTTTACCCATATAAACCCCGTTGGTGGAGTTTTCATCTGTGAGCAGGAAATTATGGGGATTTTTCGGGTCACGCTGCAGGGAACAATGAATCTGACTCACCACGGTATTACGGATAGTAATATCACAGGAACTGGAACTACGACCCAACAAATAGCGATCGCCGATAAGGGGATATTTGCTTTCCCCGCTGCCATTCTCGTTTTTAAGGCGTAATTCAGGAACTCTCGCCCCTTTTTTGAGATTTACCGCCTGAAAATTCACCTTTCCTTGCAATTTCTGCACGGCAACGGTGACAAGTTGACTAATTTGGGTTTTCGGCGACTGCTTAGACATAGTTTTTATCAGTTATCAGCTTCTGAAGGCAAGAGGCAAGTGGGGGAATGGGGAAGTGGGGAGTGGGGAAGTGGCAAGTGGGGAAGTGGCAAGTGGGGGAATGGGGAATTTCAACTAAAACCCCAACACCCTAACACCCCCCGCAGCGCGCACGCAGTGACCACCCTAACACCCCATCACCCCAACACCCTAAAACCCTAACACCCTAAAACCCTAACACCCTAAAACCCCAACACCCCATCTCCCCAATTCCCAATTCATCCCCAATATCCCTAAATTGACATTTTAGCCTCTAAAGCTTTGAGGTATTCCGTATTGACTCCCGACTCGCGAATCAGAGCAATTTTACCGGTACGGGCCACCTCGCGAACGCCAAATTTATTCAGCATTTGCATAATCGCCACCATTTTACCCGGATCCCCCACCACTTCGATGGTCAGGGTTTCCTCGGAAATATCCACAATCCGCGCCCGGAATACCTGCGCTAATTCGATCACTTCCGCCCGGCGCTCGGCGGTAGCATTAACTTTAATCAGCATTAATTCCCTTTCCACACAAGGGGTTTGGGTGATATCCTGCACCTTGAGGACGTTAATTAATTTGTAAAGTTGTTTGGTTAACTGTTCGATGCTGTCCTCGTCCCCTGGTACTACCATCGTAATCCGAGAAACTCCCATCTGTTCGGCAGGACCCACGGCCAGACTTTCAATATTAAAGCCGCGACGGGCGAATAATCCAGCAATACGGGTTAAGACTCCCGCTTCATCTTCAACTAATACGGATAATGTGTGTTTCATGGCGCTCTATCTACACAACCTAGATTTCCCCATTTTGACACTCCCCGCGCTAAAGCGACGGGGATTCTTGGTTCCAAGAGATTACTTGCTTAGACAGAATTACTTCTGAAAAAGTAGAGGTATTCTCTCCCCAAGCGTTCATCGGGTCTAGCCCAAAAGTTCCCGTATGCCCTACGGTACTTAACCCTTTTTTAAGGATATTAATAGCGACGTTTTCATCCCTATCTAAAACACACCCACACTTACACTGATGGGTTCTAGTCGATAAAGATTTTTTAACAACTTCACCACAGTTTGAACAGTTTTGGCTTGTATAGTTCGGTGGGACAGCAATCGTTATCTTGCCGAATTTAACCCCAAAATACTCCAGCCATTCTCGAAACTGATACCAGGCCGCATCATTGATCGATTTAGCTAAACAATGATTCTTGACTAAGTTCTTAATTCTTAAATCGACCTGGGCTATCACATCTAAGAAGCGAACTACGCACCTTGCTAACTTTACAGCAAAGTCTTTACGTTGCCTACTTATTTTAAGATGAGCCTTAGCCAATCTTTGTCTAGCTTTTTGACGATTTTTACTTCCCTTTTTCTTTTTAGATAATCGTCTTTGAAGTCGTTTTAATCTTTTCTCGGACTTTTTTAAAAATTTAGGATTGTCAACTTTATTACCTTCATGATCAGTATAAAAAGAAGCTAATCCCACATCTATTCCGATACACTTACCTGATGGTTTAACATCCTCTTTTACTTCACAAGAGAGAACAAATTGACAATAATAGCCGTCAGCACGTTTAATAAGCCTAACTCGTTTAATGTCAGACTGCTGAAAGTATCCTAAGTCCCAAGTCCCTTTTAGTTTAAGTGTTCCAATCTCCTTTTTATCACTGAAATGAATGGTTTTAGGGTTAAGAAGCTTCCATCCTGTTGTTTTGTATTCAACCGAGCGGGAAAACTTTTTAAACTGAGGATAGCCTTTCTTTCCGATTACCTTCTGCTTACAGTTGTCAAAGAAACGGGAAATAGAAGACCATGCCCTTTCAGCCGATGCTTGCCTTGCTTGAGAATTTAATTGACTAGCAAATTTAAAGTCATGGGACAAAACTCGACAATAAGCTGATAGATCATACTTATTTACACCTTTGTTGTCCATCCAATACTTTAAGCATTTATTACGGATGAATTGAGCGGTGCGGATAGCATCGTCTATAGCCTGATACTGTTTTAATTTAGCCTCAACTTTAAACTCTAGGACAAACATTTACTCTAAAATTTTAAGAATAAACTTATTTTAACACATTAAATATTAAACTGACAACCCATCACCTAAAAGCCGCCCTCTGCTACGCGGGCATGGCGGGGAACCTTAAACCCAAGTTTTCGGTAAGACAGGAGACAAGGCCACAACAGTTTGTCTTCTCTGAGGGATTCAGGTAGAAACCTCTACTCTGTCAAAGTTTATATCCAATCTTCCTCATCCCCTTTGTTTACCTCCCGCTCTTGGTTTTCATCCTGGGCGGGGGGCGTAATAATCCGATAATTGACATCGTAAACTTGCTCGGCTTTTTCCCCGCGAGTCTGTTTGGCCGTGCGGTAACTATAGGAATAAACTGAGCCAGTTTGATAACTGTCCTCTGGAGGCTTGACAAAATTCGCTTTTTCCCCATCAGCAACCCTAGGCGGGAATTCTTCCCGATCCTGAATGGTAGTCGGTTTTTCGGGGGGTGCATCAAAATTCCAATCATCACCGCTATCTCTTTCCCAATCGTTACCCGGTGGAGAAGCGGCGCGATCTTGAATATAGGTAGGTCGGGGAGATGGGGGTGGGACTTGAGGATTATTGGCTATAGGAGGGGAAGCTTTTGGGGCGGCCAAAGGACGACCAAAACTATAGAGAAATTGCAGGGTTAAACCACTGATAATTCCCGCTAGGGTGAAAAGTAACACCCAGACCGCTAGGGGCAGTTTTACCGTCATAATACCGCCAAAAAAGACCAAAGTGATCACCCCCAGATTCTGCCAGATCAGTAATCCGCCTACAGCGATCGCAAATAAGACCATAATCCAGCCCATTTTTACCTCCCTTGATTCAGTGATCAGTAAACAGTAAACAGTAAACAGTGATCAGGTATAAAGATAAAGATAACTAACTAACTAATTAACTTAAAACTTACATCTGATAACTTACATCTGATAACTTACATCTGATAACTGATAACTGATAACTGATAACTGATCAGTGATCAGTGATCACTGATCACTGATCACTGATAACTGTTAATGTCCTTGCCAGCGATTAATGGCCACACAATCGATATCTAACTGATCGAGGGTACGAGCGATGACAAAATCTACCAAATCCTCGATCGATTGGGGATGGTGATACCATGCCGGTATTGCCGGCACAATTCTAACGCCCGCCTCGGCTAAAGTGGTTAAATTACGCAGATGAATTAAACTAAAGGGGGTTTCTCGCGGCACTAAAACCAATTTTCTGCCCTCCTTAATCTGCACATCGGCCGCCCTTTCTAGCAAATCGGAACTTAATCCCCCCGCTAATTTGGCCACTGTACTCATGCTACAGGGAATAATTACCATACCAAGGGTGCGATAGGAACCACTGGCGATCGTTGCCCCCACATCACCCCAACGATGACAGCGTAGTTTTCCCCCTTCCATCACCCCGCATTGGCCGCGCCAAAATTGTTCTTGCAGCTCTGGTTCTGGAGGCATCCGCACATTATCTTCTGCTTGCCAGACAGTGTAAGCTGATTTGGAGGCCACTAGATCGATCATGTAGTCGGCTAAAAGTAGATATTTGAGAGTACGGACGGCATAAATCAGCCCTGATGCCCCCGTAACGCCCAAAATTAGCGGTTTAGATAATTCCTTCAAGCTCTAATTCCTCGATCAACTGTAATCCTCTCGGGTCGCCCACTTTTAATAAAGCACCCCTGGCATCTTCCTTGACACCTAAATCCTCATCTTCCACCAAGGCCTCGATCAAAGCATCGATCGCCGTGGCATAAATCACATTTAAGGGCAATTCTCGGCATAATTGACCGATCGACCAAGCGCAATTACTCCGCACCGCCGCGATTAAATCTCGACGCAATCCTTCAATTAAAGGCGGCAAGACGGTGATGATATCTTCATAATTGACCTTGGCAATCTGGGCCAAACTACTGGCAGCCCATAATCGCACCGCCGAAATATCAGTTTTGAGAGCATGAACCAAAGGCTCGATCGCTCTGCGCTCTCCGCAGTTACCCAGGGCCCAAACTACCCCTTTTCTGACGTAACCATTCCAATCTCTGGCCAGTAGCTCGATTAAAGGCTCCACGGCGCTAAGACTGGGATTTCTGCCCAAAGCGTAGGCGACACTGACACGCACTAGGGGACAGACATCGCTTAACATCTCCAGTAAAGGAGCGATCGCTCTTTCGTCACGCAATTCACAAAAGGCGCGGGCCGCGATCATTCTCTCGCTCACATGAGCAGAAGTAAGCAATAAGAGCATTTCCTCTGGATCGGGGGGGATTTCCGCTGCTAGGTCCGGATCGCTCCCATCGAGAGGATTATTTAAGGAGTTGTTAGAGTCTAGGATTTCATTATCGTACATACTTGTTAGATTATCTTAATCCGTGACCGCTTACGTCAAGCCAAAAATCAAAAAGTAGTTGCGGGTTGGGGGGACTTATCAGTTATCAGTTATCAGTAATCAGTTATCAGTGAACTGAAGATCCAAATCCGAGCGAAGATAGGCAGCCCGTATCATCACTGATAAGCTAAGACGCATTCTCACCGCCTATTCTTGCATTTACAAAACCTAGCAGAATAGGAGGTAAATACAGGGCTAATTTTATTGTTTTTCCGATGCCAAGACGCGGATTTGAACCGCGGACACGAGGATTTTCAGTCCTCTGCTCTACCAACTGAGCTATCTCGGCGTTTTTTTTGTCCTTTCTCAATATAGCACGCCCTCGAAATAATTGCAAGGTTTTTTTCTAAAAAGTTTTCTGCTCGACTAGATTGGCAAGGTGAGGGTAAAAGTGGTGACAGCGTTGGCACTGGTGACATCGATGGTGGCATTCAGGGGTTTAATCAGTTTGCAGACCAAAGCTAAACCTAAACCAGTACCACTGTAGCGCCAGGGATCTTGGCTAGGAATGCGATAAAAAGGGGCAAATATTCTTGATAATTCCTCTGGGGCGATTTCTACTCCTGAATTGCTCACACTAATTAATATTTGCTCATCCGCACGCCAGACATTTACCCTAATTATTCCTCGTTCTGGGGTATATTTAGAAGCATTGGTAAGTAATTCCGCTATTATGCGCTCGATATGACACAGACTGGTGTTAATCTCCGGTATATCCCCATCTATATCTAAAATTAACTGCTGTTGTCGCTCACGGGTGAGATGACGAAAAGGTTCCACTAATAAGGGTAGCCACGAAAGTAAGTCAATTGCTTCGATCGCCGGGGGTTCTGTTTCCGCATCCAGATAGGTTAAAGTCAACAGATCATTAACTAACTTACTCTGACGTTGAGATTCAATGTTAAGAATTTGCAACAGTTGACCGATCGAATCCTGTGGATCGATCTCGATCCCTTGATCTTCTAGGAGACTTTCTAGGGTTTCCACCGCTAGACGAATGCTGGTAATCGGGGTTCGCAGTTCATGGGAAAGGGTTTTCAGGAATTCGCTTTTTAATCTTTCCAGTTTTTCTAGTTCCCTCACTTGTGCTTGGGAAGATTCGTAAAGTCGCGCCTGTCGAATAGCGATCGCACATTCGGTGGCAATATGTTGAATCAAATTAGTTTCTAAGGAGTTAAAAATCTGATTAGCTGGTCGAATTAGCCAAAGATTGCCCAAAAAACCCTGATCGTCAAAGATAGCACAAGCGCAACGGTTAACACGACAGATTTGCGGATTGCCAAGGGGAAGATGATCGACAAATTGTAAAATTTGTTTGTGCAGCAGCGGTTGATATATTTCGGGAAAATCGCTAATTTGACGGGTAATTCCCTGACAGATAAGCTCTTGAGTGGTATATTCGTGGACAATGGTGGCTTTGCTGCGACTGGAATCATAAAGCTCAATTTGGGCCCTTTCTACGGGTAAAACCTGCACTAATTCCCTAGTGGTAGTTTGCAGAATATGATCTTCATCGAGACTATCGCGAATTTTTTCGGTAATCCGTCCGATTAATGCCTCATACTTCAAACTCATCTGCAATTCGGCGGTTCTTTGCTGCACCTCCGATTCTAAGGCAGTATTCAAGCATTTTACCCGTTGGTGCAGTTCTGCTTGTTGAATGGCAATTCCCACTTGAATGGCTAATTGTTTGAGCAGATCGATTTCTTGGGATTGCCAAGAACGAGTTTTTTGGCAATTTTGGCCAATTAGTAACCCCCAGAGTTGGTTATCGCAGATAATCGGCACCACCAAGTTAGCCTGTACTTGCAAAGAGGTTAGTAGGCTGCGATAACAGGGATCAAGTCCCGAATTATGGACATTTTCAATAACTTGAATTCTCCCGCGACGATAATTTTCCAGACGTTCTGGGGATAAATTAAAACAGGGATCCTGTATCCTGTTTCCTAAGACAGAATTAATCCTCGCAGTATGGGATTCCACCACAATCATGCCACTATGATCGGGGAATAAACGATAAATTAACACTCGATCGCAGTTGAGAAATTGTCGCACTTCTTTAACAGTTCTTTGCAAAATGCGATCAAGATCCAACGATTGCCGGATTCTTTCCTGCATTACCCCCAGTAGTTGTTCCCGTTCTGCTTGTAATCTTAAAGCTTCTTCGGCCTGTTTGCGTTCGGTGATATTGGTACTGGTTCCCACTAAACGATAGATGCTCCCATTGTCATCCCGTAGGGGTGTTAAAGTCGTTAGCCACCAGTAGGGTATATTTTGAAAAGGTAAATACTGTTCGTAGGAAATAGTCGTTCCGTAACGTACACAGTCACTGTAGTGTTGCCGCACACTACGCGCATCATCGGGGGGAAGGATTTGTTCGGGAGTTTTGCCTTTAATATCTGATGAGCGCAATCCTGTCCAGCATTCATGAACGGGGTTTGCTCCCACATAGCGAAAATCTCTATTTTCCAGCACGTCCACCACAAAAATCGACGCTTGCACGGAATTAAATATACTACGCAGAAACTGCTCGGAATCCTCCTCTTTTAGCTGTGCATCCAACTCGGTATCGATTTCTGACGGCTGCTTTTCCATAAGAGCCTCCTATTGTGCTAATTGGTGGATTTGGATCGATAATCACAAAATCGTTGGCTACTCCTAGAGCGATTTAATTATTTTTTAAGATTCTCGCACGAATTTTCCTATCCGCTGCCGATTTCGATATATTTCTTTGCAAAAACGAGAAAGCAACCCCAATATACTGAGATCGCTTATCAGTTATCAGTTATCAGTGACCAGTTATCAGTGATCAGGTTTAAGTTTTAAGTTAAGTAGCTGGTTATAATTAAATTAAAAATGGATTTTAGGTTCGATCCCCCCTGCCCCCCTTGATAAGGGGGGTGCCGATAGGCGGGGGGATCCCCCCTTAATCCCCCCTTGATAAGGGGGGCATCTGACAACTTTTAACGCCTACCTACTTAAGTAGGTAGATACAATTAATTAAACATATCTAACTACCTCTTCCATAAGTGCTTGACATCCTCACCAAGAAGTTAATTTTGTGCTATTACTTATCAAATACAGCGTTTCTTATCAAGAGGAAGCATAACCTAATTTGGCATCGACGACCGGCTCTCCAAAAGGAGAACCTCCTACCCCACCATTAGGATAACTGTTTTAATTAGCCAATTATTTTCAGTGATCACTGTTCACTGATTACTGATTACTGATCACTGAATTTAGGCTTCTTGGTTGACAAAAGGCAATAAAGCCATTAAACGGGCCCGTTTCACCGCTTCAGTTAAATCTCGCTGTTGTTTAGAAGTTAAACCGGTGATGCGTCTAGGTAGAAGTTTGCCGCGTTCGGTGATGAATTTGCGGAGGAGTTCGGTGTCTTTGTAGTCAATCGGTTGACTGGGGGAGATGGGGGAGAGACGTTTACGATAGTAGCTCATAGATTTGTAAAGATTGCTTGACTTTTTAACTAAAGTGTGCTTACTTAATTTCCTTGTGGACGGTGTGCTTATTGCAGTGGGGACAGTATTTCTTGATTTCCAGTCTGCCGGTGGTATTGCGACGGTTTTTGCTGGTGGTGTAGCGAGAAACGCCGGGGGTACGCTTATCGGGATTACTGCGGCATTCCGTGCATTCTACAGTGATGATCAGGCGAACGCCTTTTTTACTAGCCATAACAACAGGGGATCGGGTAAATTTACACGCAATCGATCATTATGACATATCTGGGGCTTTTTAGGCAAGAGCGACCGGGGCAACGCAGGGAATTGTCGGCTAAAAAGTTCAGTTTGGGATGAAATCCAGCACAAAAAAGCTAGAATAATCAGAGCAGTTGGCGAGGATGAGGAAAAATGACGGTAAGATTGGGTAAACCGATTTTAGTGACGGGGATAGGCATTACCATCGCTTTCACCCTGGGGGAAAGTCTCAATAGTACACTGAGCGAAATTGGTTCCTGGGGTATTTTCGGTGCGTTTGTCCTTGGTGCCGGTATCTGGTTTTGGCAAAAACCCAACTCGAAAATAGATTTTTCCCCCCCCACTCCCCTGAGTCTAGAAAAGGTTAAACAAGCGATTAGCAAGGCCGAGAAGATAATTAATTATCTGGCCAAAGAAGACCCCCATCAAGACTTAACCCCACTGAAAACCACTTTAACCCAATTAAACCAAGAATTTAGTCGCCAAGACCTGAAAATTGCCATTACCGGTGCTAGAAAAACTGGTAAAACTGCCCTAAAAAAACTACTAGAAACCGGCAACTTTGGAGAATCTATCGCTTTTCTGGAAACGGAACCGCTTCTAACTCTCGACTGCACCGCTAACCAGAAAAAGTCCCTAGCAGCCGACTTAGTTTTGTATCTGATCAATGGGGATTTAAGCGATTCCGAATGGCAAATTCTCCAGCAATTCGATCGAATGCACCAGCGTGTTATCCTGTTACTCAATAAACAGGATCGTTTACCCGCCGAAACCAGAGAAGAAATTCTCCTTTCCCTAAAACAAAGACTGAAAAAAACTATTCCTGCTCATCATATTTTAGCCATAGCCGCTGCCCCTGAACCCCTAAAAGTTCGTCAACATCAAAGCAATGGAGAAATCAAGGAATGGACGGAACCCCAAACCGTGGTTATCGCTCCTTTAGATAATCATCTCCGACAAATTATCGAACAAGAAAAGTCCGAATTAGTTCTGGGAACTATCTGGAGACAAGCGCTAGAATTAGCAAAGGAAACCAAACAATTACTCAATCAATCCCGACGCAAAAAGGCTTTACCTGTTATCGA
>Ga0209972_10002828_pt1 | contig 13908 bp, 13 predicted proteins | sample NOAtaG_7_FD_187302 | JGI IMG/M metagenome (GOLD analysis project Ga0209972, IMG submission 187302) | Freshwater lake microbial communities from Lake Erie, under a cyanobacterial bloom - NOAA_Erie_Diel1S_2200h metaG (SPAdes) (version 2) | ecosystem: Environmental > Aquatic > Freshwater > Lake ... | reverse complement strand
GCTATATAACTAACAAATCCCCATTCTTCAGACGCATAGCTGCAATATAAAGCCAATGTCCCCAAACTAGCCTTGGCTTGGAAATACCTTTGATTGCCCAACTTGAAGGTCTTGGAAGCAAACATCCGCCCGTAGTTGTTTCTGCCCGTCGTCAATTAAGATATTTTTGCGAATACGGATTCTATATGATGTGCATGGGTCACACAGCATATAATCAAACCACTCTTCTCCCAAAAACTCTCGGTCTGCGGTTAAAAAGTCAATTTTGCGGTCTGCAAATATTTCCAGAAATCGATTCTACAGTTCACAGCGTTCGCGGGTGTTTGAGTTACCTTTTTTATTCAGCATCATCCAGACTAAGAGGAATGCGACACCGTGATGCACTACTCCCAATGTCAATACATTAAACACTGTCTTACCGAATTTCCAATCGGTGTGGTCTAGCAATTCTCATTATAAAAATTGGTTTTGTTGAAAGTCCGCCAAAGGCGGACTTTCAACAAAACCAATTTTGGGGTTTGCTGTGCCTTCGGCACAGCAAACCCCAAAATTGGTTTCATAATGAGAATTACTGGGTGCGGTCTACGGAAATTATCCATGGTTCAGGTATTTTCTTTCACCCAAAATTCATGTCGTTTGAAATTGACATAGATACAGTTGACCAATCCTACTCCTTGCACAACTCCATGCTCGTTGCCACTATATTGTCTTTGTGCCATCTCTATCTTTCTGGCATGGCGTTTGTCTAACACTGTGTCGTCAAACAGCACGTACATATACTTGGCTTCATCTGACACAATCGTTGGTTTCACGTTTTTCCACAGCAATCTCGGCGTTAATTTCTCTGCTTGTAGGTATCGATTGACCTGATCATGACTGTATCCTTCCAAATGGTTGGCAATAGACCAAAATCTGAGCGCGAATAGTTCATGGTACCAACCTTTTTCTTTCCTTTTTCTTTGTCAAGTTTTCTTTGTCAAGGATGAACTTGTCCTAAGATTGCGCCAAGTCGATCATAGTCATCTTTTAATAGAATGCTGAGCTTTCTTCCAGCTTGAACTAGCCAATTGCGATCGCATTTTCTCACTTGATAGACATTGCGTAATACAGCCGCAATTAGTTCATCGACAGGCGCATTGGTCATTTGGACTAAAGTTCTGATAAAATTTAACTCCTCAGTAAAGTTCTCGATTTCTGATTCTTCACAACCATATACGGCTTGATGGATTTGAGGAGGTTGCGAAGGAAGATGTTGATAGATATTGCCAACAGAACTAAAGCCTAGGAGCACAACTTTAATTTCAGAACGGAGCATTGCAAAAATCTGTGGTTGTTGTTCGCGAAGCTCTTGTAGGCTCAAGCCTAGAGCCACCGCACGATGAACAGAATCAATCGGGGCTGTAGTCGCATGATAGACCACGCCATAGGCAATAACCTCGCTGTTCTCATCCTGTTGAGACTTTACCCAACTACCAAAGGCTGGCATTAATGGAAAATCTAAGTTGTCAGGTTCAAGACACTGCGCAAGAAACTCAGTCGTGGAAGTTGCCACAACTTCAGCAAGATGTTTTGGGTGGCGATCGCGGCTAGATTGAGCTAAATGGAAAAACATTGAACTGGTAGTCTCTTAAAGACATTTCTCGTAAAGAATCTCCTACTGTCAGACATAAGTCGGACTTACCCCCTTTAATTCCCCCTTGCAAAGGGGGAAAACTAGAAATCTTGTTCCCTCCCCTTTGCAAGGGGAGGGCGAGGGTGGGGTAAATTTCAAATAAAAAAACTCTTAAATATCAAACAAACCATCTGCGGCTCTGCGTCCACCCCAACGCTGCACGATCAGATCGTCATAATGATCAGCACTTTCTAGCACTTCAGTTAAGGCTAGTTTAAATTCATTTTGTTGGCAAGAACTACCGAGCAAAGTCACATGAAACCTGATATCTCCATCATCTGCCATGCTAAAGCCACCAAAACGAAAAACATCATTTTGTTTGAGCAAATAGAGCATTAGTTCGTCACGAACTTCTACATCAGTCGCCACATAAGCCCAAATATAAATAGCGGATTCTGATTCACGAAAGGGTCTGATCTCCACAAGCACAGTTGCGGAGCCGAACTGCAAACTGAAGATGGGGCTATCAGTAACAGGATTGGAAATGCGATCGCAAATAGCGGGCAGCCAATTAGCTACTTTTTGATAGCAGTCTTGTTGTGATTCTGATTGAAAATTCACGACTGAAAATTACCGTTTACTTAGAACCTAATTAAAGTTTACCGCATTATGTTTGCCGCATAATTTACAGACTTCGCTCTAAAGCTCTTTCCCCTCCCCAAGTTGCCACGATCGCATCATCGTATTTATCAGCGGTTTGAAGGACTGAGGATACTGAGGTCTGTAATTCGTTGCGATCGCAGGTAGAGCCAACTAAGGTTGTATGAAAACGAATATCACCATCATCATCAATACTGAAGACTCCAAATTGCATCTCAGAATTTTTTTTGAGCAAGAATTTCAGCAGATCTTGAGTGATTTCTGCTCCTGTAACTACATAAGACCAAGTAGAAATGATTGCTTCTGTATTTCCCCAAGGTAAAACTTCAACAGTTGCTGTTGCTGATCCGAGGGGTAAGACAAATACAGGCATATCGTAGGGCGGCGAATAGACATTTTCGTACAAGTCATTTAGCCAAGGTTGAATCTTTTCGTAACAGGCTTGTTGTATGGGTGTCTCGAATTTCATTTCCTACGATCCTATTTCTTATCTTCTATCTGCTGTCCAATTTAGTGAAGACTGATGGCATTTGAATTCAAAATTTTGGATTTATTTAACAATTGTGTTACTAAACATTAATTTTTTCAGTATTCTCTGTTACGCGATCGCAACTTGAATAGTTGTTGTTATGCTTAAACTCCCAGAAGAAGAAGGCAGTGCGAAGCGCTGTCTTTTTCTGGGAGCATAATGAAAGATATTGCGATTAACTTTTTCTGAATTTGGTGTGAATAATTTTTATGACAGCTAATCCAGTTTGGACAATGGAAGGGAATATTTTGTTTCCCACACCAGTTTTTAGCTTTAAGTTACAAGATTATCAAGTGCTAAATCAACAGTCCTAGAAACAGCTAAAGCATGGAGTCGCAACTAATCTCAGTGAAAGCGATCGCGTCAGTCTCAGCTTTAACTACGTCTTTCTTCGACCTTTATAAGCTGGTTCTCAATCTTCTAAAAACGTCTTTTAGAAAGGGGCGAATCATCGAGATCGGGAATAATCAGAGTATTAGCTAGATTTGGATTTGCAGATTGGGTCAGTTGGAAGGCTGGTGTTGCAACATCTGAGGCTGGGATACTGATATTAAAGTTGCTAAAGTCACCTAAAACCGTAAATGGAACTTTAGGAACATCAGCTACAGTATAGACGCTGAAATCTGGACTTGTGACTTTGGCATCGGCTTGAAATGTGACAAGTCGATTATTGATATTGGCAGTGCGCCCATCACTTAACGCAATCGTGCCATTTACGACAACGCTAATATCTGCTGGTCTAGCAATAGGAATGAAAGATCCACATTCGCATGGAACCGATGCAGGAAATGTAAAGGTAAGATTGGCGGTTCCTAGTGGCGTGATAACACTATTAAAGGTAATCACTGGAAATGCAGCTTGGTTATCAGGAATATTGAGCGTAAATGTTCCATTTGTAATCGGAATTACAAATTGGGGTGAGGGCAATGGACTAAATGCAGACTGCGGCACATTGACTGAACCACTGCGGAAGTTTGCTGTAATCTCTGTGATTTCGCCCGAAGGTGGCTTAACAGGAAAAATGGATGTTTTCCCCTCAGTCACTTTAGCGATCGCTTGCAAAAATGCTGAGCTGTTAACAAGTGCGGCATTTCTACCATCATTGAGAGAAACACTGCCATTGATGTTGTCGATATTGACCCCGATTGGGGTATCGGTTAAATTGATCTCAATTCCACCTTGCCAAACAGGAAGATTAGGAGTATCCGTTACCGCAATTGTGCCAACTGGAGTAACAAAGGTTGGAGTAGTAACATATTCATTGGAGCCCCATGGGGTAGTGTCGTACCGAACCACAAAGCCACCACCAGAGACAGGTACTGCCACAGTCTGCGCTTCGGCGGATGGCATTTGCATCACTGCTGCACCTGTCGCCATTGCCACAGCCGAGATTTTCAACATTAATGAGTTAGACATGTTTTCTCCATTAATTAAAATAAAATTATACCGAAGCAAAAAATGGCATAGCCATTTTTTGCTTCAAGAATCCTTACTGAGCTTGAGCTTTAATATCCAAAAGTGTCATCACACTTTTGGATATTGGTATTAGAACGAGAAGGTAGTACGTAAAGTACCAACCGTGATCATGTCACTACTACTGGTATTAACTGGGTTGAACAGAAACAAAACCCCAGGGGTGACACTGATATTATTGGAGACACGAAAACGATAAAAAAGCTCGGCATGAGTTGTACTAGCGGGTTGCGCTCCAAATACGCCCCCAGTTCCTGAAATAGCGCTAGGCAAATTTAAAGCAGGGACACCATTTAAGCTGATAGTGCTACCAGTAATTTTGGGTGGTTGACCTACATAAATACCCGCCAAATCACCCTCGGATAACAGATTGGGCATATTTAAATATACTATCCAATTTGTGGTTTCAACCGTGCCAGACAAGCCTGCACCTAGTACATTTGTCGTAGTGTATCCACCCCAAGTTCCCAAGATCAAATTTCGACTAGCCCGCCACGAAAGGTTCGCTCCAAAAGCATTGGTTGATAGTCGTGAGCCAAGAGAACCAATAATGTTGTCACCGACACCAGTCCCCAAAATCGCATTGGTTGAGTAGGAATTGAGGTAATACAGCGTGGTATCAAGGCGATCGATAGGAATCATCGCTAACTGTACGCCAATTGTCGAAGGTCCATTAAACAACCCACCGCTACCTGTGGGGTTGGCGGCGCTATCAAAGCCGTTGCCTGCTGAATAAACTGCTTGTAAGCTAGCGCGATCGCTAATTTGCCAGTCAATACCAAGCCCCGCTTGCGTATTTCCTAAACTAAGGATGGGGTTGCGTTGAGCAAAAGCCGAAATTGCCCCTTGTCCAGCACTCTCATAACGATTTGGTCCACGAAATACTGTGATTGGATTCACACCCTGTGCTCCCACAATCAAGGCTAGATTGTCGCTAACTCGATATCGATAGGATAAATCACTCAATGAAAGTCGATTACCAGTATCCGACTCGTATCCTAATCGGGTAAATGTATCGTTGAGAAAATAGGGCGCATTGCTAAATCCTGCGCCTGTATTCAGATTCCCAGACTGTAAACCTGTGATTAAGTAGCCGCGATCGCTGAGCTGGGTCAGCAAAGTTAGCTGTAAACTGTATCCATAGGTAAGTGTCGCCGCAGGATCGCGAGTATCTTTAACACCATCGCGAGGATTTAAATCTGCGGTGTTACCAAAGCGCCCCTGTAAACCAAAGATAGCTTGTCCATATAGTTTGGTCGTCGTCGAAAACTGCTGTGATTCTAGTTTTGCGGTTTTTGCATCCAAAGCATCTACGCGACCTCTGAGGGTGGCTAACTCGGCAGCAAATTCTTCTTGCAATTTTTTGAGAGCAGACAGGTCTTCTTGGCTGACTTTATCGGCAAGTCCAGAGGAAATAATTTCATTAATTTTATCGAGGCAAGCATTTACACCTGCGGCAAACTCATATCGCGAGATGGAGCGCTGTCCACGAAACGAGCGATCGGGATAGCCTGCAATGCAGCCATACCGCTCAACCAGAGATTGTAAAGCTGTAAAAGCCCAGTCTGTTGAGCGTACATCAGATAGTTGTGATATCGAGGTGACATTCTGCGCTGTCGTTTGGGTTACCGCTTGAGTTTTGCTTGGGGATATATTTTGAGGAGCGCGAGGATAATTGAGTTTTTGTTGATCCAGCTCATTAAGCATTTGACGTGTTTCATTGGAATCACTGCTTGCTGAACTAACAGGTGTTTTGGCAACTGGATTTGTGGATTTGGAAGTAGCCGAGGGTGAAGCGATCGGCTCAGCTAAGACAGCGCCACCATAACTCACTGCTAGACCTAACAAAAATAAATAACCCAAGTTGCTACCTATCAAAAACCGTCTCAAAACAAGTTAAAAACAGCCTATCTAAGTGCTAAACAACGCTTTTTTTGTATAAAAATCCAGCATTTTTTATTTTGATTTTAGTTTTGGATAAATAGGTAGCAACTTGGGTTAAATAACATAATACCTCTTAAATCTAGCTTAATCTATCGCCAACTTTTTTCCGCGAAATCGCTCAAAACTTAGATGTAAGGAATGAAAATTAATTAAAAACAAAATTTGTTGGGGGCGGGCGAAGCCCGCCCCCAACAAATTTTGTTTTTAATTGCACAAGTTAATTAATTTTCATTCCTAACTATAATCTATTGCGAAAATTAGCGATCGCGACTTATGCTTGCTATATTCGCAAAAGATAGCGGAACAACATAACTTATAGCATTAGTGATCGACTGATGCAAAGCCAACAAAATCTCGGCTTTAGCTGTATTCACATTATCTAAATCTAGACTTTGACAAGCATGTAAATTTAGATTTGCAAATCGCTTTTGCAACCAATTAATTTCCGCGATCGTTGACTTGGTAATGATCAAGATTGGTAAGCTGGAGAACAACTCTAAATGACTAATATCTTCTAAATACTGCAACAAAAACTGATTGTCACCATTCAGTAAAAGTAAATCTGGCTGCCAAATTTTGGATAACGCATTCCCTTGATGCAAGTCTTCAGCCTCTAATAGGCTATGACCAAGATCTTGGATTAATCTGATTACAGAGCCTTCCAAATTTTGACTTAAGTATAAGAACTTGAGAGATTTTGGAGATACCACATAGTTGGGCAGAAATGCACTAAGTTCTTCTGATTTGATTGGTTTGATCAAAATTCCATCCGCTAGATGTGAATTGATTGTAGGCTCATCAGTATGTTTCATCATCACTACACGAATGTGCTGCGTTACTGCATCACCTTTAAGTAACGCTAAAACATCCCAACCCGATAACATCGGCACATTTGGACTTAACAAAATCAAACAAGGTTGTAAACGTCTTGCTTTTTCTAGAGCTTCAGTTCCTGAGCGCGCAATCACTACTTGATAATTGAAATCCACCAAAGTATTTCTTAGCCAATCCACAGCCTCCGTAGAAGTTTCCACAATCAATACTAAGCGACCATGACTGATATCAATACATTTATCAAGTTGCTCTAATTGAAGATGATTACGGCTAGTCTCAGGAGGCAACAAAATTGTAAACTGACTGCCCACATCTACCTGTGAAACAAAGGTAATATCGCCACCATGCAAACGGGCTAAGTGTCTGGTCAATAGCAAGCTTGCGCCAGTACCTTCAAAACGTCGAGTCAGGACATTTTCGACCTGTTGAAATTTTTGAAATACTAGACTTTGTTTCTCTTCAGGAATGCCAATCCCCTGATCCCAAACAGTTATTGCGAGCCAACCTTCCCACCATCGTACTGTAACGCCTATTTGGGGAGGGATAGATGGTATATCATCAACTAATTCTGATGGAAAAAAACTAAACTTAAAAGCATTTGACAGTAAGTTGAGTAGCATTTGCTGCAACCTAGTTTCATCTGCATAGATCGTTTGCACTGTTGGATCAATATCTAATTGAATATCTAGTTCCCAGCCTTCCTCAAATTGATAGTTTCGGAAAATTGTGGAATCCTGTTGAACGAGTTTCTTAACCTGTTGGATGCTTTTTTGGCAAATATCTTTTACAGATACAGTCTCAGCATATAGTTCTAGTTGCCCCGACTCGGCTTTGGCGAGGTCAAAAATATTGTCAATAATCGAAACTAATTGCCGACCGCTTTGATGAATCATCTTCACATAGCGACTTTGGCGCTCATTCAGTTCACCAAAGGTGTTGTTGCTTAATAGGCTAGCAATACCAATTACTGAGGTTAAAGGCGTTTTTAACTCATGATTGATACAGGTCAAAAACTCATCTTTGACACGGCTCAGTCCTGATAGCTCTTGAGCCAGATTCTTTTGAGCGGTGATGTCGAAAGCGATCGCTAGATCCAGTCCTTTGAGACTACCTTGCAAAGCAACACTAGTCACCTGCCAAGTGAAAGATGCACCGTCAGTAGTACAAAACTGATGGGTGACTGGTAGATTTGGTTGCAATAATTGGGGAGAATTTTCAACTTGATTATTAGTAGTAGATATATTGCTAATAGATTCAGCATTACTGGGTATTGCATGTAAGCTGTTACGCCATGCGGAGTTCATACCGACGATCGCCCCTTCGCGATCGCTAACCATCACGGGCAGAGGTAATTGATAAATTAGTGGCAATAATAACGAGGCTACGGATGGGCTTTGGTTTTGCTCGGCTTGTACCAGCGATCTCAAGAGACTCGAAACCTCCAAAAGCGATGTAAACTTGCCATTTTTATCTACTAAAGCCCATATTTCCGCTGAGTGACGATATTGCGAAATCCTTTGCAAAAAATCCGAGATCGTCATTGAGATCGAGATCGTAGGTAATGGCTCAAGATCAATATCATCCAATGCGATCGATGGAGCAACAAACGCGCAACTATCCGTCTGAGATTGCCAGTTTAATAGACATCTTGCATTAAATAAACCCTGTGGCAAATAGTTTTGATCTAACACCACAACATTTGACCATCCTTTTTGAAGAAGGGTTAAGGCTTCAGCAGTATGGGTGGGCAGTCGGCAAATTGCTACTAGCGACTGTCCATATATCTCTAAAGATTGATTTAAGATGACGGAGTCCATATGCTGAAACGCCTACGGGTTGAAGTTAGTACCGTGCTTTTTGCTAAAACCCTAGCCAATAAATTGGGTAAAATTGTTGTCCTACAGCAATTTTACCCAATTTATTGAAGCTTTTTTGCTTAAAGAAAAGCACTGTAAGTGCCATGTATCACTAACAGTCTGTAAATTTATATACTTAGTATGATCATCAATTTCACATGATCTCGCCATTTAAGTGCGAAAATAAAGCTTAAGATAAAATCCAGCCATTTTAATCGCCAATAGCCCGTGCCTGTTATTTCTAATCTACAAGTATGCTGTTTGGTGGATGAAGCTAATGTCAGCCAAACAAAAGCTGCTCTTGCAAAGTTTCTGCCAGAAGACCGATACACCATTACAGTTGTTTGCGAATTAGAAGCACTTGTAAGTTTATTAACAAAAACGCAAAATGCCCAAGATTGTCTAGTTATATTTAAAAATGTTATTCGAGATGTCGAGGCTGTCATCGATCATCTTGGAATGTTAAACATTTTTATGCCTACGATACTAGTTCTAGAGGATCTTTATGAACACAGCGAAACTCCCTATGAACAGAGCGAATCAAAAGATTTTTATCGAGCCAGTGTCAGTATTAGTCTTGCCCAGCTCCAAGAGCTGCCAACGATTATTGATCAGGCGATCGCCACTTTTATTAAGATCTCGCCCCAAGTTAGACATCAAGTCTATGTCAATATTCCTGACAGTGATGCTTCTGAATCTTTAAGTGTGCAACAACAAAGGCTAGCTGATAAACTCAACGAAAGATTGGGGTATTTGGGGGTGTATTACAAACGCGATTCACGATTATTTCTGCGCAACCTATCTCAGGAAGATAGGAAAGAGTATCTCGATCGCTTAAAAAAAATATATAGGTCGATCATCCTAGAATACTTTTTAGAAAAGAACGAAGGGTTAAATCAAAAAATTGATGAATTTGTTAACCTCTCATTTTTTGCTGATCTCTCTGTGTCACAAGTTCTAGAAATTCATATGGAACTGATGGACGACTTTGCTAAACAATTGAGGCTAGAAGGCCGAAATGATGAAATTTTAATAGACTATCGAATTACGCTAATTGACATGATAGCTCACCTATGTGAGCTATATCGACGCTCAATTCCAAGATCTTAAAATCATCTTCAAAATATCTTTATTTAAATACTTATAAAGCTAAAGTAAAAGATAGTGCTGACGAATCCATTTCAAAGCTTGGAAATCACATATATACATATATTTTGATTTTGTCTACACTGTTTATGCTCATCTATGGCATCCCTAAATGCAAAGATTTATTTTCTAGAAGTTTAAGAGATACATTACAAATAGTCGATGCAACCAAGATTAATGAAATGATTCGTAAAACCTACGTCCTAAAACTCTACGTCGCAGGCAACACGCCAAATTCAGTGAGAGCACTGAAAATGCTCAACGATATCCTTGAGAAAGAATTTCAAGGAGTTTATACATTGAAAGTTATTGATGTGCTTAAAAATCCGCAACTAGCTGAAGAAGATAAAATTCTTGCTACTCCTACTTTAGCGAAGGTTTTACCACCGCCAGTTAGAAAAATTATTGGCGATCTGTCTGATCGTGAAAAAGTCTTAATCGGACTAGACCTACTATATGAGGAGTTAATTGGCAATGACTAGCCCATCAATTGAAAAAAATGATAACAACGATACTAAAAGACAAGAGCTAGGTGTACAAAAATTACGCACCATGATTGAAGGGTTAGATGACATCACTCACGGCGGATTACCAAAGGGACGATCTACTCTAGTTAGTGGTACATCTGGTACTGGAAAAACTCTTTTGTCAATGCAGTTTCTCTATAACGGCATTACGGGCTTAGATGAGCATGGTGTATTCGTTACTTTTGAAGAGTCACCATCTGACATTATTAAAAACGCCCATAGCTTTAATTGGGATCTCCAAAAACTGATCGATGAAGGACGCTTATTTATCCTTGATGCTTCTCCTGATCCTGAAGGTCAAGAAGTAGTCGGCGATTTTGACCTTTCAGCCCTGATCGAGCGCATCCAATATGCAATTATCAAGTACAAAGCAAAACGGATCTCCATTGATTCGATGACAGCGATCTTTCAACAATATGACTCTCTAGGTTTAGTCCGTCGGGAAATATTTCGGATCGTGGCTCGTCTCAAGTCTCTGGGCGTAACGACTGTCATGACCACTGAGCGCGAGTTAGAGTATGGTCCTGTAGCAAGGTTTGGGGTAGAAGAATTTGTTTCCGATAATGTAATTATTTTAAGAAATGTCCTTGATGGGGAACGTCGCCATCGTACTGCCGAGATCCTTAAGCTGCGGGGAACAACCCACATGAAGGGCGAATTCCCATTTACGATGACCAGCAAAGGTATTAACATATTCCCTCTTGGAGCGATGCGCCTCACGCAAAAGTCATCGAATACCAGAGTCTCTTCAGGTATCACGACACTTGATGAAATGTGCGGTGGTGGCTATTTCAAAGATTCGATTATTCTTACTACTGGGGCAACTGGTACTGGTAAAACCCTAATGGTCAGTAAGTTTATTGAAAATGGTTGCGAAAATGGCGAACGGGCGATTTTGTTTGCCTATGAGGAGTCTCGCCAACAGCTTACTCGCAATGCTTCATCTTGGGGAACCGACTTTGATAAATGGGAAAGTTCTGGCTTACTAAAAATTATTTGTGTTTACCCTGAGTCCTCAGGATTAGAAGATCATTTACAGGTAATTAAGTCGGAAATTGAGACATTTAAGCCCTCTCGTATTGCGATCGATTCCTTGTCAGCATTGGCTAGAGGTGTCAGCAACAATACCTTCCGTCAATTCGTAATTGGCTTAACTGGCTATGTTAAGCAAGAAGAAATCACTGGCTTATTTACAAATACCACTGATCAATTCATGGGTTCACATTCGATTACAGAGTCACATATTTCTACAATTACAGATACGATTATTCTGTTGCAATATGTAGAAATTCGTGGACAAATGTCGAGAGCAGTGAATGTATTTAAGATGCGGGGATCGCGCCATGACAGTCGCATTCGTGAATATGTGATTACTGATGAAGGCGCACAAATTAAGGATTCATTCCAAGGATTCGAGCGGATTTTGAGTGGATCACCAACTAGGGTATCTGTAGATGAAAAATCAGAGCTATCGCGGATCATTCGAGGCGTGTCAGTTGAGCCTTTAGAATAAAAAAAGGAGCGCAACGCGCTCCTTTTTTTATTAGCAACCTAGAGATTCGCGAGTATCAATGCCTGTTTTTGAGTTTGTGCCAGATGCGTTATTACAGAGTTTCTTTAATTGTTGAACATCTAGCAGGGCATTGGTGAAATCTGCACCAGTGACATCAACATTATCAAAGGTCGATCGCAACATATTGGTATCAGCTAAGATTGCGTCACTCAAATCAACATTCTTAAATCTCGTCACATAAGCTATTCCCGAGCTAAAATCACTTCCATGTAGATTGGCTCCATCTAATAAAACGCCATTGAAGAGTGCGCCTCGTAAATCAGCATTTGTAAAATTTGCATCTTTTAAGGTGACGCTAGTAAATTCAGCCCGAATTAAGTTTTTCCCAGAGAAATCTTCACCTTCTGCCTTATTGAGGATTGAACCAGTGACACTAGAGGAGCTAGCGGCTTGGACTGACAATGGCATGAAAAATATGACTGTCGCTAAGATGATGCTAGTAATAAATCGCCAATATTTCATGATTTATTGAGAATAGTTTGGGATAGTTTTTCTTTTGTTAATAACTATTAGATCTCAATTATAGTCAGCCTTGTTAACTGTTCCTGCATAAAACCCAAAAGAGAATGGCGGCGCGAAGCGCTTTAATTCTCTTTTGGGTTTTAGCGCCAAGCGCTTTAATTCGAGCATTGTTATGAATTAAAAAGGTTTCCAGTCGGGCGATCGCAACATCTTAAAATGCTCAAAACGTTGGTGGAAGTAACTATCATCAAGTTTGCTGTGATTATGCACGATCGCAGATTTGACACTGATCGCCCATGACCAAATCTGCGCTACTTGCATCAATGGTTGCATACATTTTAATTCAATATCTTCGAGAGTCTGAGCCGACTGATAGCCATGCAAAAAAGCCTTGCGAACGCTAGGACTAATACCTGCTTGTAAAGTCACTTGTAAAAACTTGGCTATGTCAAATGATCTCCAACCATAACCACATTGATCAAAATCAAATAGGGTGATCTCGTTGGTGTCAGTAAAATGGACATTGCCGCTATGCGGATCACCCCAGCAGATACTCCAGATCGGGAAAGTTTGTGGAAGATGTCTGATTTGTTCTTTGATTTGGGCGATCGCATCCTTCATATACGATCTTGCTGAACTATTCAAAAACGGTGATAAGTCATGTAATGAATCATCTAGTAAATATGCAATCGTCAAATGGGGGCGATCAATATGGCAGTGAAAGTTTTGGGCAGTGCCATGGAGCTTTGCTAAAGTCTCTCCTAATTTTTGCGCTTGGACCTTATTAAGATCTCCAATAGCAACTTGACCTGCGGCATAAGTAAATAAAGCTGCATAGCGTTTACCTTCAAGGGCTGGAATCTCGATCGCTAGTTGTCCATCATCAGTTGTGAGTGGGTAGGCAACAGGAATATAATTTTTATGCAAAAACGCTAATAATTCTAATTCAAATTCGATTTCCGCTTTAGAGCGCCAATGGGCATGGGAAACTCTCAGGACATAGCGGCGATTACCTGCTTCCACCAGATATATGTCGCTCAGTCCCCGCATCCAGAATACACAACTGGTAATTTCGCCCACATTATATCGGCATAAAACTCTATCTACCAATGCTTGAGGTGCAAGGGTGGAATAGGTTATGGGGAAAAGATGGTCAGACATATTGGCGACATGCTTTAGAGACCAATCTGCGACAGGCATAGCATCGATAATTTGATGAATTTTTAGTGTTATTCAGATATATCGCAGAGCAGGGATCAAAAGTGTTTGCCAAAAACCAAAAGTCGTTTTTT
>Ga0209972_10002827_pt1 | contig 13909 bp, 6 predicted proteins | sample NOAtaG_7_FD_187302 | JGI IMG/M metagenome (GOLD analysis project Ga0209972, IMG submission 187302) | Freshwater lake microbial communities from Lake Erie, under a cyanobacterial bloom - NOAA_Erie_Diel1S_2200h metaG (SPAdes) (version 2) | ecosystem: Environmental > Aquatic > Freshwater > Lake ... | reverse complement strand
GTATCGATGGCTGTTACCGACCCTGCGTGCAGCGGCGATCGCGATGGCTTTGGCGATGCTGCTGGAGCCTTCGCTGAGGACTCGGTTCTACGAAGGGGATCCCAGCCAACTCCATATCTGGATCGACGGCTCATCCAGCATGCAGCAGACTGATCAGGACGAGCGACTGGCGAATTCCACCCCACCGTCCACACGCTTCCAGCGCGCGATCGATCGGATCGCGGGGGGCGATGTCCCTAAACTGGAGCAGTGGAGTAATCAGGGAGATGTCTTCGTCCATCGGTTCGATTCCGACCAGCCGACTCTGCTCTGGCGAAGCACCCTTCAGGATAAGGACAATTCTGCTAAGCCGGATACCACTTGGAACCCGAATCCATGGGGGCAGGCAACGTCGCTCGGATCTCCATTGCTGGCGGCACGCAGCCGCTGGCCTTCTGATGCCGATGCACAGGAAAAACCAGTGCGTCAACCGCTTCTGCTGATCACCGATGGCCAGCACAATCTTGGGCCATCCCCTGTCGATCTGGCAGCTCAGTGGCGATCTGATTATTCCCCAGTCTGGATTCTCGGCATGGGGGCAGCAAGACCTCCAAAAACACTTGCCCTCCTTTCGGTTGAATCTCCGAGGCAGATCGATCGGAGCGATCTGCTTCAGGGAACCTTGCAGCTTGTCGATCGACTGGATCCTGGCCAGCCCTTCCAATTGCAGGTGGTCGATGGCCAAGAAGTTCTCTGGACGCAGTCGCTTGCAAGCGATGGGAGCGGTTTGCGGGAGATTCCTTTTTCGATCGCGACCGACAAGCTGGTGGAAGGCCGGCTTGCGGCGGCCGATCGCAACCTCCAAATGCAGAGATTGGCCGTGTCGCTGCGAGCCCAAATCGTTCAGGGAGGGATCGTATCGGAAGATCCAGCCAAGCAGAAGCGCTGGACAATCGGCATCGAGACGCGTCAGCGTCGCGTCCTGCTGCTGGATAGCCGAAGTCGCTGGGAAACCCGCTACCTTCGCAACGCGCTGGAGCGCGATCCCCAGTGGGAAGTCGATTCGTTTCTCATGCTGGCGGGCGAAGCTCCCGTATGGTACTCCCAGGTGGAAGATCCCAAGCCGTTTCCGGTCGATCAGGATACCTGGAACAGCTACGACCTGGTGATCACCGGGGAACTGGATCCCACCGCAATCTCCAGCGAAGCGGTCGAACACTTGCGGGAGGCGATTGAGCGGGGGGGGACCGGTTGGATCGCCATCGATGGGCAGCGACAGCAGTTGCGGAGCACCCGGATGGCACCCCTTCAGCCCTTGCTCCCTGTCACCTGGCTTTCGGAACCCTTCGCCGATTTGTCACAGCCATGGAAGGTCCAGCCCACCTCGGCAGGTCAGTCACTGCCCGCACTGCAACTGGCCGATGGCTCCCCGGAGACCAATCTCGAGATATGGCAACGGCTTCCTGGCCTGATGCACCCGATCGCTACCCAGGCCGTCCCCGGCTCGGAGGTCCTGCTGGAGTTGAAAAGGGAAGGGACCACCGCACCGTTGCTGTCGACCCGCTTGGCCGGCGCAGGTCGAGTGGTGCACTTGGCGTCCGACGAATCCTGGCGTTGGCGTTATGAAGTGGCCGACGAGATCCATCAGAGGTTTTGGAACCAAGTGGCCCGATGGGCGATGCGGTTGCCGTTCGCCGTGCAAAGCCAGTACGCTTCCCTGGACACCGGGCCGGCGGTGATCGACGGTGGCCGTGCTGTCCCGGTGCGCGCCCTGGTCAAGGATTCCGCCGGCCAGCCAGCCCAAATGGACTCCCTGCAGGCCGTCGCTTGGCTGGATGGCAAATCGGTTGCTACGACGACCCTGCTTGCTGATCCCGACTACCCCGGGCTCTACCGCGGCAGTTTCGACAACCTGCGGCAGGGCTCTTTCACTATCGGCATCGAGGCCCCCGGTTTTTCCGAGGAAGCTCTGCAGGTGACTTCGACCGTCGATGTGGTGGTACCACCGACCGAGGAGTCCCTGCGGCTGGATCGAAATGACAGCCTTCTGAGCCAACTGGCCGAGGCCACTGGAGGCCTTTATGTCCCCGAGGAACAAGCGGAGTTGCTTTGGGAGCGGATGGAACTGGAAAGCAGCAGCCGGCTTGTAGAAAATGACCGGCAACTGTGGCAAAGTTATTGGTGGTTTATCCCCTTGATCGCACTGTTGGCTGCGGAATGGTGGTTCCGCAAGAAAGCGGGGTTGATATGAGCATGCCTTGGACGGGAGGCCATCGACTGCCTCAGGCGGCGGCCCAGCGGCTACAGCAGCTAGGCCAACGGCGCATGTCTCTGTTGCTGGTGCGATCCATTTCCATCTTCCTAGCGATCGCTTGCCTACTGCTTCTGGGGGCATCGCTGATCGATCTGTGGATGCCTCTTTCTGAGTCCGGCCGCTGGCAGATCAGTGGCTGGGTTTACTCACTGTTGGCGATCGCTGCCGTCGGTGCGATCGCACCTGTCTTTCGTCGATGGAGTTGGACGGATTCGGCAAAAGCCGTCGAAGCCAAAGTCCCTACCCTGAAGAACCGAGTCCTTTCGGCGGTCGAACTATCGGTCGATTCGGACGATCCTCGCTATGGCTCTCGCGAATTGCGCGACCACCTCCTGCAATCGGTGTCGCAGCAGCTGCAGGAGGTCGCTCCTGCCTCTGTCTTTCCCTGGAAGCAGATCGCTCGTTGGCTCTATGCCACCCTGGCAGCAATCACGCTGTTTGGCGTTCTTTGCGCCATCCCTTCTCTGCAGCTGCCCCAACACCTTCTGCGGATCCTTCTTCCCTCTGCCAACTTGGCTCGTCCCTCCCTGGCGACCCTGGAGATCCTTCAGCCACAGCCCAATTCCGGCGTCGTCGCGATCGATGAACTTCTGCCGATCGAGGTGGAGCTAACGATGCCGCTGGATTCTGCCGAATCGCCCCCCGAGTCGATCGTGCTGGAATGGAAATCGGTCGGCCAAACGCCCGAGTCAGGAACCTTGATGCTTCCGTTATCGAATGGCCAGGGGACGGAAACGAGCGATCCGCCGCAAAAGCTTCAGCGTCGCTATGCGGCTCTCTGGCGGATCGATCGCCCTGTCATTTCCTATCGCATGGTTGCATCGGTCGCGGAGACCCCTTGGCATTCTCTGAAGGCCTACCCAAGGCCGAAGATCGAGCAGTATGAGATCGAGGTCACTCCTCCTGATTATGCGAGAACCACCTTGCCCCCGGTGATCGCACCTCATGGCGATGTCGACACGGTGATCGGATCGAAAGTCGCCTGGACGCTTTCCACCAATCGTCCCCTCGCCTCGGCATCGGTGCGCTGGATCGACGCCGAGGTGCCCTCGAATCCGATTGCGCTGGACAAGGATGAGCAAGGGCGATGGTCGCTGAAGATCGAAGCGACCGAAAATCGTCGCTTTCAGTTCGATCTGGTCGGAGAAGAAGGGCTAGCAAGCACTTTTCCGACGACGCATCATCTGACAGCCCGAGAAGATCGCCCACCCGTTCCTGCATGGATTGAACAATCGACGCTTGCCCGCACTGTCCGTCCTCATTCGGCTCATGCGATGACGGCATCTCTGGTGGATGAATATGTGGTGGATCAAATGGAGCAATGGACTCGCGTCAATCGCGGCCCATGGCTAAAACGCCCACTGACTTTGGACCCTGCGAAGAATCCGCAGACTGTTTCCTGGGACTGGTCGCTGGATGAAGTCTCCCATCAGCCTGGTGATCTGATCGAAATGCAACTGGTTGCAGTCGATCGCAAGCAGCAGACGGGAACCTCGTCGCTACTCGAGTGGGTGGTCAGCGATGCGATCTTGGATTCGATCGTGTCGATGCCAACTCAGGTGCGTCAGTCGATTGCCCGAGAGCTTCTGGACCTAGCCAGGGAATCACAGCAACTGCACGAGGATCGGAAAACGGCCACCGACGGATGGAACGCGGACCCCAAACTGCCCGAGAACCGCGATCGACTGGCTGGGCAGCTTCGAGAGGATGCGAGGAAGTTGTCCGAGCGGATCGAACAGACGCGACAATCGGTGATCGAGGCGATCCAGCAAGTCGAAGATCCTCTGTCGGCTCAGGAACTTAGGCTGGCGGCTGAATCGCTGGCGAGGTTTCAGGCCGAAGAGACGCGCGCCATGGAGCAGGCGCAGGAAGCAATCGACCAAGCATTGCCTCTGGCGGGTGAAGACCCCAAGGCGCCGATGCAGCGCGCTCTGGCGGCGGCAGATCAGGCAAGGCAGGGACTGCAGCGCGTCGAGCAACAGTATCGGAAACTGATCGGACATGACACGCTGGCAGAACTCTCCAGGCAACTCGATGCTGCCAGACGATTCCAGGAGTCGTTGCTGGCCCAGTCGGAACCGGTGGGGTCAGAGCTTTGGCAACAAGAGCAGCAGTTGATGGTCGATCACATGCAGCAGCTTTCCAAGCAGATCGAACAGCAGGCATCGTTCCTTCCCGATGGTCCAGCCAATCAGCTTCGCACCTGGGGAGAATGGGCCCAGCAGTGGTCCGAGCGGGTCGATGATCTTCTGCAGCGCGAGGCTCCCAAGGACAAGAGCCAGGAGGATGAGCTTCGAAAGGACTTTGCCCAGCGGCTTCGGGAATTGGAAGACCGACAGATGGTGGCACAACTGCACGGGTCGCTTCCGCAGGAGTCCCTGCAGGCAAGGCGTGATCTGCGCGAAGCGGCAGGCAGTGCGGCCGATGCAATTCAACGCGCCAACGAACAGTGGCGGCAGAAGCGACCGCAGCAGGCAGATCCTACCGAAGTCCCCGACGCCACCCGCGATGCAATCGATCAGCTGATGGATCGACGGGATGCCATGCTGGCCAAACCACAGCAGACAGGGATGCTGGCCTCCGATCTGGGGACCGCGTATCGAGCGATCCAGGCGGCGCTGGAAGAACATCAAGGGGACCTGGAGGCCAGCGATCGAGCGGTGCAACAGATCGCGGCGAACCTTCGAACTTTGGAAGCCGATCAGCGTCTGCAGGAGGCGCTGGATGGAGTGGAGCGATTGCTGCAGACCGAGCGGTTTGCGCCAAACAGCGTGGAAGCACGCAGTGAGAATCCTCGCCAGTGGGATGACGTTGGTCAGGCGATCGAACAAACTTCTCAGGCCATTCGGCAGGCTGGCCTACCGGTCGAAGTTGCCGATGCCGTTCAGGCGCTTCGCTGGTCCCCGGAGTCGCAGCAGATCGATCAAAAGATCGGTAAGAGGCGATGGGATCGGGAAAAACCCACCACAGCCGCAAGTGATCTGGAAGTCCTTCGCGACCAGTTAGCCCAGCAGGCTGCCAAAATTCAGAACCGGGTCGATCAGGCACGCTCGCAATTGCAGCAAGCCGCACCCACCATCCCCGAACTGGCTCGCTCCGCCGCGCAGCTGGCACAGGATCGCGCGGAGCAGGCTGAAGAGGCTTCTCAGGAGGCGAAGCGAGGCGAGTCGAGCGCGATGGGACAGCAGCTGGCCAGCCAGCGTCCCTCGGCCGCTGGAAATCAGGCTCCCGAAGCACAGCTCGATTCCGCCCTGGTCGACCTAGCCGTCTCTCAAGACTTGATCGCACCCCCCGGTCGTTCTCTGGCGAGAGATGCGGATCTCAGTCGGCAATTGGCGCTGGCCGCCAGCCAGCAAGTGGAGGAGTCTGCCGATCAGCTTGCGCAAGCCGATAGCTTGAGCGACCCGCAGCCCCTTCAGAAGTGGCAGGAAGCCAACCAGCGAGCTCAGGAGACCTTCGAGGCGATCGCCGAGCATTTCGACCGAGATCTGTTGGCGCAGCGAAGCACACAGAAAAGCGACCTGGAATCGTTGGCCGATCGATTGCCCCCCGACCAGCGCGAAGCGATCGACGAGGCCTACCAGAAGGCACAGCAACTGTCCGACCTTGCGGAGGCGGATCCTCGAGCCCTGCTGAAGCGGTTGGAAGAGGAATTGAAGCAGAATCAGCCGATGCGGGAGGCGCTGGATGACATCGCCAGGGATCTGGCGCAGCAGTCGCAGCAGTCGCTGGAATTTGCTGCCCAGAGAGAGAAGGCGATGCGAGCGGCGATCGAGCAATCGGATCCGAGGGCGGAGGCGAAACGAAATCAGCTACAGCAGGAATTGGCCTTCCAAGCCGATCAGGCAGTGCGCGTAGCGCAGCGGCTGGCACAGGAAGCTGCCAGCCAAGCTGCCTCGGCCGGTCAGGCCAACCGCCAGCAGCAGTTGCAGCAGGAGTCGAAGAATATTCAGAAGGCAGTCGAGCAGGCGCGGCAGGTAGGGGGTGGCGATCCGATCGAGAGCCTAGTTCAGGCCGCTCAGCAGTTAAGCCAATCGCTGGAACAAGCTCAGCCCTCGCTGCAGGATGCTCAACAAGGTCTTGCCAACGCCGCGCAGGAGAAGAAATTCGAAGACGACAAGCAGCGGCAGCAGGCCAAAGCCAATCTGGAGCGTTCCCAGAACCAGTGGCGCGATCAGGATGTGCGCCAGGCGGATCAAAGCATCAAGCAGCGGGAGCAGCAGGTCAGGCAGGCACAAAACCGGCTGGAGCAGAACCAACGGACGGCTCAGCAGGCACAGCAGCGTCGAGATCAAGCCAAACAGCAGGCGGAGAAAACCCCCGACAATCCATCGCTACAACAGCAACTGCAGCAGGCGGAAGCCCAGCTACAGTTGTCTCAGGCCGTGGCACAGCAGGCCGAATCGATCAAGCAGCAGGAGGAAAATCGACTGCAGCAGACGCGTCAGCAGCGCGAGCAGGTGGGGCAGCCAGTACCACCACTGGAAAGTCCTAACCCCAGTTCCGAACTTTCGTCGCGCCTGACGCAGCAGGCTGCGACGCGGGCCAGTCAGATCGCCGGTACGCTGAAGGAACTGCTTCAGGACAACGGATGGACCGGACAATGGCAGGCATCGCAAAGTCAACTGGCTGCCTCGGCCAACCAGCAGCAGGCCGTGCAACGATCCGTGGCCGATGCGGCGCGCGATCTGGATCGCGCCGCAGCGCACCAAAAGCGACTGGAAGAACTGGCGACGGCCGAAGCCCTCCAGCAGCAGGCACAGGCCGTCGGCGCCACCGCTGGGCAGCAACCGCTTCAAGCCCAGCAGCAACTTCAGCAAGCCTCGCAGTCTGCGGAAGCTCAATCCCCAGCCGCTCGCGCTTCCGCCCCCACCTCCCAGAACGCGCAGCAGTATCAGCAAGCCAGCCAGCAGGCAGCACAGCAGGCAGCACAGCAGGCAGCACAGCAGGCAGCACAGCAGGCAGCACAGCAGGCAGCACAGCAGGCAGCACAGCAGGCAGCCTCGCAAGAGAACGCACTGCAGGAGGCTTCTTCGAATGCGGCACAAACCAATGGGGAAGCAGCCAACGACCCCAGTGCTTCTTCCAACCAAGGCAGCCAGTCGACGGATCCCACGTCAGGGGATCAGCAATCTCAGTCAGCGGACGCCTCTAGCGCCAGCCAATCGGCTGCTTCCAACGCATCGAATGCATCCAGTGCCAAGCAGTCGGCCAGTTCCCAGTCTGCGGAGTCACCCAATCGGTCTCCATTGCTGACGCCGCAGGAGATGGCCCAACTGGTCGATCAGCTGGACCGTCAGCTGCGCACACCCGAGGGAACCGTACCTGCTACCAGTCCACTCAGCAATTCGGCCCCGATGCCTTCCAGGGAATCTCTCCAGCGAGCCGCCCAGCAACTGGCCCAAAGCCTCCAGCAGCAGCGCAGCGCCCAGCCGGACTCCAAGAGTACCTCGCTGGCTGCTCGCCCTCTGAACAGCCAGGGACAGCCGACTCAAAATGCCACTGCCACTTCCTCTAGCCAGGTTAGTTCCAGCGGCCCACAGCAAGAAGGGAGCGGCCCAGGGAGAACCCTGGCTGCCGATCCGCTCGAGGGAGTGCCACTGGGCAATTGGAGTCGCTTGCGGGAGAAGAAGGCTGCCGAGGTGGTCGAAAGCCAGAGGGAAATGGTATCTCCCAAGTATCGACGGCAGATCGAGCGGTACTTCCGAAGTCTTTCTGAGCGCGATGGCGAGGAGAAACGCTGATGGCCTTCGATTCGGCTTCTTCTTGTGACCATCGACCGGCACAACGACGAAATAAGCTCTGGACGATACTGCTTGCCACTCTACTGGTGGTTGGCCGGAGCGATCCTATTGCGGCGCAAAGCGACGACGAACCAACGAAAGCCGCCATTGGCCGCGCGATCGACTTTCTTCTGACGCAGCAGAAGGATTCGGGGGCGATCACGATGGGGCAGCACGATACTGCGATGACTGCCCTGAGCATCATGTCGATGGCCAGTGTAGGAACCACGGCATCGGATCCCACTCCGCGCGGCAAGGCGATGCGCCGGGCACTCGATTTTGTACTCCAGGACGATCGACGCAACAAAGAAGGATACTTCGGCGAGAAAGATGGCTCCCGGATGTATGGACATGGCATCACCACTCTGATGCTTTCGGAAATGCTTGGGATGGGAGCCGACCAACAGCAGGACGAGAAGATAGAGCGAGCGTGCAGGGAAGGAATCGATCTGATCCTCAAAGCGCAGCGACGGAGCAAGCAGGGAGCCTATCGCGGGGGGTGGCGGTACACTCCAGACGCAGCCGATTCCGATCTCTCGGTTTCCGTCTGGCAGTTGATGGCTCTCCGATCCGCAAAGACTGATGGGATCGATGTCCCTTCCTCGGCGATCGAGCTAGCGATTCAGTATCTGAAACGCTCCTGCACCGCACCGCTCGATCCATCCGGCACGCCGACCAAAGAGATCACGGGATTCGCGTACACCCCTGGCAGTGGTGACATCCAGTATTCGATGACGGCAGCTGGAATCCTCGCCATGCAGGTCTGCGGCCAGTATGACTCCCCCCTGGTCGCTCAGGCAACCAAATGGTTGCAGGATCACCCGCCCGCCTGGGGCACCAGGTATTTTCTCTACGGCACCTATTACTACGCACAAGGGATGCATCAGCAGGGAGGCGAGGTGGCCGAGACAGCAAGGCGACTGGTACGTGAGGCGCTGCTGCCCAAGCAGAATCCTGATGGGGGCTGGACCCCAGAAGGCGAGGAAGCGGGCGGCTCACGCATTTACGCCACCAGCATGGCCATCCTCAGCCTCAGCGTCGATCACCATTATCTGCCGATTTACCAGCGGTAAAGCCGAGCGGCGATGTTGGTGCTGGAGTGTTCGCCACCAGATATGGCGGCTGTCAGGAACGGACACGACACATCGCAGTCGTTTGGACCACCAGGTCGCTCGTTCCACGACCGACTCACACACTCTACATACTACCGCTTGATCGAACTGCTCGTTCACTCGATTCGGACACGGACGTGCAGAGGTACCTCGCTGGCGAAAGACCAGGGAGACTTCAGAAGAATGTGCCCTGCATTGTCGGGGCTAGTGGCGGGTAAGGATCGCGGCATACTACCGGGTGGTATGACAATCTCGACTGGAAAAAGCTTTCGATCGCCCCGTACTGTCGGTTCGCCGATCGTGACCTCGCACCATCCTTCCGGATCGATGGAAAGGAGCTCGGGCCTCTTGCCAACGGGCTGCGTGGGATCGGCTGGCACCGGTTCGATTGCCGCGACTCCCTGGACCGCCAGATTCAGCCGGAAGGTCTTGCCTTCGGAGGCCGAGACGAGTCCCAGGTCGAGCAGTTTTCTATTTTCGTCGAAATTGGAACCTGCGATCCATCGGATCGATCCACCGATGGTTCCATGCACCATCAGCGGTGTGGGTTGCTGGGTTCCCTCCAGTTGCACCAGGACCGAAGACTGAATGGGTCCGTCGGGGAACCCTCGGGCCAGTGCAACGCGCAGCCGCTTCGCCTCCGTCGCCTTCGGATTGGATCTCCTGGCTTGCTCGGGGATCGGACAGGACTCCCACGTCAGGCGCACCAAATGCCGGGTGGTTTCATCCTCCCAAATGGACTGGTTGATCGAGAGCGATTGAGCGTCGCGATCAACCAGGACGATTTCCCCTTCTGCGATCGTAGCGTCTGCCGCATCCTGGGGTGAGTCGGATTGCTTAGGAGATCTCAGCTCCAGGGTACTTGGCCACCAGGTGAATCGCGCAGTCACCTCACCACGAACCCGCAATGTCCATCGTGTCTGCAGCGGATCGTTGCTTTTGATTTCAACCGATTGTTCCGTCGGTGACTGCAGGCTCTCGGCCTTCCATGTCAACTGGACATCTGCCTCTTGCCCTGGTTGCAGCTGTTCTGCTGAAAGCTTGGCTGAAGTGCAGCGGCAGGAGACATCGCCGATCGAGAGAATCAGTGGTGCTAGGCCGTCATTGCGAAGCCGAAAGGTGTGGCTTTTGGATGATCCAAATTCCATGGAACCAAATTGGTGGACTGGCCCATCGACCACCACCAGTTTTGGGCCTCGTAAGACGCTGGTTCCAGCGTCGGAATTCCGTGAGGGTGGATTGGTGGCAGCGATGCTGGTCGCAGTCTGGGTTGGTGTATCACCAAAGGACTCCGGCTGCGAGGTAGATCCGCAGCCTACGAGGGAGAAGAGAGCCAGTGGGAGACATCGCAACCAGCCGGGGCGGGAATCATTCATGGGGCGACCGAACTTCCGTGGAGGTTGCAATGGGTAGCGGTCTCCTTCGCGTGGCATCGAACGGAAGCAGCCAACGGAATGACCTGGTTCCATCGTAACGGGATCCCTTGTGTCGACCAGCTGACAACATGCGACGAAAAAAGACAGCTCGAGCTTTCCACACCCAGGGGTGCTTTGGCGTCGAGCTGTCTGGAGGCTGCTGGCGCGATGTCTTCGAATTTCCAGCTAGTGCTCAGGGAACGGTGATAGAGACCGGTTGGCCGGAAATGACTTCCACCTTGCGATTCAGATCAGGTTCCTGCAGCGGCTTGGGGACGGACTGCAGCGCCGCTGCCCCTTCCGCTGATTCGTCTGCGGTGAAGAAGTACATGTAAGGACCTGGAATCATCGACCCCTTGAAGGATCCGTCACTTTGCAGCGCAAAAGACTCCCCGTAGCCCGACTGAGTCGGCTGGAATGCGATCTTGACTCCCTCGGGGATAGACCCCTGCGACATGGCGACTTTGCCACTGATTTCTACCGGTGACGCCACGGGCTCGGTCTTCACCGACCCACATCCCGAAACGGCGAGCATCGCCAGAAGTGCAAACGTAACCAAAAGCTTGTTTTGTGCCATTGTTTGAATCTTTACTATCCCGAAAGAAATAGGTCTTTCTCCGTACCCTTCGAGCGGCATCGCACCGCTTCGTTTGACCATCAAAAGGAGTCGTTGTTTTTTCAAACACAACGACTCCTTCCATCGGATCTGTCGGTCGGATCAGTCATCCAAAGTCACGGTGTTGCCATCTTCGGCGCCGGCCAAGTACTTCAGCACGATCGCATCGGTGGTATCGCCCAGGAATCGGACCGATCCGTCACCCATGGTGCAATTGACGCCACCCGCATGGAAGCTGAATGGCTCGTCGTTGGGGCCGCAGTTGTTGACAGCCCAGAGGCAACTGGCGGGACCACCGGTGGGGAACTTGTGGTTGTTGACCTTCGCAGCGCGGCTCGGTTGATCGATAGCGCGATGCGGACCAGAGAATCCGTTGGTGACCGAATCTGGGTCGGCCCATGCCCACATGCGACGGCCACCTGCCGAACCCCCATCCCAAGCGACCGGGTCGGTCTGATTGGGAACGAAGGAATTGCGGGCTGACCTAGAGCCGAAGCGTCCGATCATCGGATGAGCACGTCCGGCATCTTCGACGCAAAGAATCGTGTTGGTGGTGCCGTCGGTGACCTGTGCGAAGCCTCGTTTATCGCACCCCAGCATCCCCTGGCGTACCTGGGTCAGCCAGTCGGCACTGCCGGTGGGCAGCGTGCGGGCGCGAAACATCGTGGAGCTCGGTCGCTCGTCGATGTCGGTCAAGTCGATGAACATGTAGTCCCAGGCGCCGTATCGGCCCATGGGATCCCGTGCCTCATTGGCGATGGGGGTCGAAGGGCAGACATAGGTGGGAATGTTGCTCTTGGCCGCCTGCTGACCGGTGGGCCAGTTGGGGTCGTCGTAGGCAAGGCCACGTGCATTCTTGTGAAGGAGTGCGCCAGTGGTCGTCAGGTAATGGCCGTTGGCCTGAAGGACGCCACCGTAGGCGGCGATGGGGTCTGCATCGACGTTGAACAGGTTGAAAACATTCGTCTGTTCGATGTAGGGAAGCAGGTAGGTTGCGGTCGAATGAACCGTGTAGGGTGTTGTCGTCTGACCGGTCGAACCGCACTGACCGGAGACGGGCGTTCTCTTGTATGCAGATTCGAAGTTATGCACTGCCAGACCGATCTGCTTCAGATTGTTGGAGCACTGCATGCGGCGTGCGGCTTCGCGTGCCGACTGCACGGCTGGCAGCAGCAGGCCGACCAAAATGCCGATGATGGCGATTACCACCAGCAGCTCCACCAGCGTGAAACCACGCTGCCGACGATTGAAGATGCGACGAACCATAAAACTGACTGCCCCTGTGAAAGTGATCCCTACTGCTTGAATCGAAACCTTTGCCCTCCGCAAAGGGACTGGGGACGATTATTTCGTCTGAGGGCTTAGATTCGATGAAGGATCCGAAGGCATTGCATGAAGAAGCGATGAGCATTTCTTCATGGACATTGGCGAAGCGGTCGTCGGCTTGTGTGGCCGCCTGCGCAATCCTTGGACTGGGGTGCCCGAAAGGGTGATACCTCTAAAAGACAAGGTTTCTTGTCGTTTTTCAGTGGAAGAAGAGCCGGTGATGGGGTGCGACTGGTTCCTTTTCCCAAGCAAGAGACGTAGACTAACAGGCCTTGCTGGCGAGCTTTTCCAAACTCCGACGCGCTAGGGGCAGGGTTAGGCCCGGGCCAAGTTGGGGGGAAGAGCGACCGAGGCCGGCGTGAAACGTGCCGCCAACATGCCGATGGCATGGGAGAAGTCTTCGGGAAGGGGTGAGCGGAAGTAGGATGAGCGATCGGAAGAAGGAAAGCAAAGGGGGCATGGTCACCGATCCGGTGGATGCCGACCCGCTTAGTCCCCCCATCATCGAAGTGCCGCTGCAGCCTCCTGATCCCAAATTGCTGCGGGGTGCCCCCTGCCCTGCTTGCGGCAGTCCGCGGGAGCCAGGAAGTCGATTCTGCACCGCATGCGGCCTGCCGTTCGAGGTACCCGACGAGAATGCCAGTCCGTCGGTTTCCCAAATTCAGGCCAAGCCGATCGACCTGCACCGATTCCAGTGCGATAACTGCGGGTCGATGATTCAGGCGACGATGGGGGAGCGAAGCATTCGCTGCCCCTTCTGCGATTCGACCTACGTTGCCGAAATCCCAGAAAGGGACAGCGGCAAGCAGCGGCCCGAATTTTTGCTTCCCTTCGAAATCACCAAGGAGAAAGCTCAGGAGATTTTCTTCAAGTGGCTCCGCAATAACAGCTGGTTTCGCCCAGGGGACTTGGTGCGGAAAGCCGTCTCGGAGAAGCAACGGGGCGTCTACCTTCCCTTCTGGCACTTTTCGATGGCGGCAAACAGCCTCTGGTCGGCTACCATCGGACAGCACTGGTACCGCACGGAGACCTACACCTACCGCGATAGCGAAGGGCGAACTCAGGTCGCCACGCGGACCGTCCAGGAGACGGAGTGGTGGCCGCTGGATGGCCAGCACCACAAGTTCTATTTCGGCTTCATGGTTTCGGCATCGAAAGGGCTTCCACAGAGCGAAGCGCTGGAAATCCAGCCTTACCAGTTGGGAGCTTTGGCGAGATTTCGGCCCTACTACCTCGCCGGATGGATGACCGAAGAGTACTCGATTTCGCCCGAACAGGCGATCGCGCTGGCGGAGAAAGAGTTTCGCAAGCGTCAGAAGAATGCGATCAGCGGTTTCATGCCGGGAGATACCTACCAGAATCTC
>Ga0209972_10002820_pt1 | contig 13932 bp, 9 predicted proteins | sample NOAtaG_7_FD_187302 | JGI IMG/M metagenome (GOLD analysis project Ga0209972, IMG submission 187302) | Freshwater lake microbial communities from Lake Erie, under a cyanobacterial bloom - NOAA_Erie_Diel1S_2200h metaG (SPAdes) (version 2) | ecosystem: Environmental > Aquatic > Freshwater > Lake ... | reverse complement strand
ACAGCACCGGCAGCTGAACCGCTACAACATGCCCATCCCGAGGCAGACCCAACACAAACAGCTGAACAGATACAACATGCCCTTCCCAAGGCAAGTACAGCACCGGCAGCTGAACAGGTATTGGATGCCAATCCCGAGGCAGGTCAAGCACCAAAACCTCAATGGAAAAAACCAAAGGACCATCCAAATGGTGCACCGCTCACTGAACGGCAAACGACCTCCCTTGTTGCAGGAGCGCCATAAAAGCTTGGAAAGGTTTGGGCCGCCCCTGATTACCTTGCGACATCGTGACCTCGAAAGGGGAAGAAACCCTTTCCGGGATCTTGCGATCAAGGAAATGAGGAAAGACAAAAACAGGTTCACTTTGCGCGGACTCAACAATGCATGCTATCCGACCATCAAACTGCGCCACAAAGATCTCACAACAGTTTGCTCCCCAAGGATCCAAATCGCGCACAAAGATTTAAGCAACAATTGCTACCGAACGGTCAAAATCAAACACAAAGACCTCCAATCCAAGTGCTACGCAACACCCAAAATCAAGCATCAAAACCTTTCTTCGGAATGTTTGCCCAGGTATCAAGTCAAACACAAAGGACTGAACAACGTGTGCTATCTGCCCATCCAAATCAAACACCGAGACCTGAACAGCAAATGTTATTCCCCCATTCAAATCAAACACCAAGACTTTGAACGCTTGTCCTGTACTGAGCTGAAGATTCACCACACTGACTTGAACAGGGTCAAAATCCCCTGCGACCCCAACATGCGAACCCACACAACCAACATGGAACGCATTGGCAAGGAAATCAATTTCTTGTTCACCAGACACCGGATGTATTGCAAGTTGGAAGACCGCTATTCGGGTGTGGCACAAGGAAACGTGATTGAAACCTCGTTGGGCACGGCTGTGGTGGAAGATTATGTGGTCAAAAAAGGCACCTACTATCCCTTGAATCTCATCGTTTCACGGCCAATCGGGGACGGAAGGAATGATAAAGGCGAAAAACAACTGAAATACACCAAACTTTCCAGGGAAGAAACCCGGGAAATCATGATTCGGGAGTTAATTGTCCGCGAGAAGTATATTTGGCTCGTGAGGATGTATCCCGAAGAAAGACCCAATTTGGAGAAGCTCAAAGAGCTGTACGGTCCTGGTGGTTCCAAACTCAATGACCCCAACCTGAATGTGCCGCCAGGCAACGGTCCGCCCGACGGCGGCAATTGACATCAACAGGTCTAGAAAACCTCCTATTTCGTGCAGGAATAAACAAAAGCGGGTGGAATGTTGAAGGGAGTATAGTCCAATTTCACCTTCCCAAAAAATGCTTTCAACAACTTCATGGCCGTGGTGGAGTATTGGTACTGCCGCAAAATCCCGCCCGGTCTGAGCAGACCATGCACCTCTCGGATGATGTTTGTTTTCAGCTCTACGGGAAACAAGGTCAATGGCAAGGAGGAGATTACGTAGTCCACTTGGGTTATTCCTTGAGCGGCCAAGTGTTTACCTACGTTTTCAGCAGAATCACAAACCACCACAACCCGGGGATCCTGGAAGTCCAAGAATTGGGTCACGAAAGTTTCATTCATTTCAAACACAAACAGTTTGGTTTGAGGTCCGATTTTGCCAATCAGCTCCCTGGTGATGCATCCATCTCCGGGACCAAGTTCTACCACAACCGAGGCTTGTTGGAAATCCAACCCCTTGAGCATTTTGCGGATCAGAAACCTTCCGCTCGGGGCAACTGAACCAACTTTGTTGCCTCTTTTGAAAAATTCTTTCAGGAATTGAGCCCTGCTAGTAGCCATCTTTGAGTTTGTATTGCGTCCGAAAGATAGCCAAATAAAGGAAATCTGCAGTCTTAATCGGACAAACCGTGCTCGATGGCCCTGTTGAGGAATTGGTTCAACCCGTGCATGCCGCGGTAAGCCCGCAAAGCCTCTTCTAAAAAACCCTCGGCGGTCAGCACGTCATCACCCAAGGGACGGGTAACAACAAAGCTTTTGTGCTTCAGATACTCAATCATCGGATGGTTTTTCGCATAGCCTTTGGGTATTTTCTGCAGCCGCTCCCCTCCTAATCCACCAAACAGTTCACGAAATTCCGTTTCCTGAACCAGGGCCAGAAACTCCTCATCCTCAACATCGACCGCCTCACGGATAGAATGAAGCACCTTAGGTTCCGGTTGATAGCACCCACCTGCCAAAAACGATCCATTTCCAGGTTGTAAATGAATATAGTACCCCGCAAAGGGAGATTTTCGACCTCCTTTGGCCATCCAGGCGCCAAGATGCGTTTTGTATGGCGATTTGTCGTGCCCGAACCTCACGTCTCGGAATATCCGGAATACACAAGACTTTGGCTCCAAACCAACCAATTCCTGATCGAATTCACAGATGCCCTTCAGCAAAAGTCCAACCGTGGATTTTAAATTGGATTGGGCGGCATCATATTCAGCCTTATGGGTAGAGAACCACTCTCGGTTGTTGTTGGCTTTCAAAACCGATAGGAAAGACAAGGTGGAAGCTTGGATGTGCATGTGTCTGTTTTGTTATGCTCTTCTTTCCGTTCGATTTTTGGTCATTGGGCAAACCAACGGCAAATCTCATCTTCAGCCGGCTTGTTTTGAGGCGTGTAATCCGAGTTTTGCGCGCCCCCCGCAGATTCGAAGGAAGTGTACCATTGCCACAGAAAAACGCCTGCAAACCAATCTAAATGCCAAAATGACTGAAAAAATGCCCGATAGGCATTGACCTGGGCCTGCAAATTCACCTGTTGGTCATAAGGAACATGTTCGATTTCCCATTGCTTCCACGTACACCTGTCGATGCTTCGATATCCAAACTCGGTAAACAACACCGGTTTGCGGAGCAGTTTGTACAACAAGTATACCCGGTAGGCTGGATCCTTCCATTTTTGCAGCAACTCCCCCACTTGAGGAGACTTTGCATCCGACAAGGGGAAATATGCATCCACACCTATGAAATCCAATGCATCCCAAAATTGGACTTCGTGGAAATGATCCCAATTGGCCGCATAGGTTAGCTTGCCCTTGAAAATTGCCCGAACATCTTGGATTAATTTTCGCCAAAACGTCGGTCGTTTGGATGCTGCGGCATTGAATTCGGTACCCACACAAAACAAGGCAACACCTTCTTCCTGAGCCATTTGAGCGTATTGTAGCACATAATCCCGATATCCTGCTTCCCAAATGCTCCAATCCTGTTCTGTCGCCAAATCGTAGGCACCCACCCAACTACCAGGAATCCAAACCATGGGCTTCAACATGACATTGATGCCATTTTGATGGGCTTGCCTAACTAATACTCGAGCTCCCTCAATACGCTCTCCCCACCATTGTTGGGGCAAGTCGTGGTACACCTCAGGCTTACCGGGATAAGAAAATCCATAAGGTTGAACTGCCACCCAATCTGCATGGATGCGACAAAGACTGGAGGTCCAAGAGTCGGTTACCACACGGGAGGGCGAAACCAAACTCACACCCGCGATGCGTGAAGTCTTTGCCCACGAATTTCCAAACGGGCATAACCCAAGTAATCCAAATAAAAGCAGTTCCCACGTCCGAAAACGGATGGCTGGGTTCGCCAAAAAATGATGTTGGAAAGAGATGATGATCAGCGTTGGGATTGGATGAACCTGTCCAGCTCCTCGATGGTAGACTCAAACGTAAACGCGTCGTTCACGAGGTAATAGTTGTTGCGGTCGGTGCATTTGGACCACGCGAATTTGGCAAATTCCAACCTTGAATCTTCGAACGAAAACAACCCCATGATGGATTTGATTTGGCTCGTGCTCAAGCAGTTGGCATTGGCAATCTGTTTGGCAACCGTCATTTGGCTGTCGTCAAAGGATTTGGATTTGATGCTCTTGCAAGCTCCGTCGAATGATGTTGCATCCATGGGTCCACAAGGTGCCACAGCTGCAGGGGCGACGGGTTGGGCAACGGGTGCTGGCGTGGAGGTGGTTGTGGTCGTCGTGGTCGTGGTGACAATTGCACTGGATTGGTTGGTGGCAACTGAGCTGCCATTGCTGCCGTTGACGTTCACGTTCATGTTGAATCCGGGGACGTTCACATTCATGGAAATGTTTTCGTTGCTGGGATTGGCAGGTGCAGGTGAGGGTGCAGTGGTGCTGACGGTTTCTTGAACCACAACCGTCGTCGTACTTTGCGTCGCGGGAGCAGGGGCAGGTACAGGTACTGGTGTTGGAGCGACGGAAGGGGCACCCCAAGCGTAAACTTGCTGCGAAGGGGTAGAAACGGGTGCCTGGGCAAGCGGAGTGGCACTGCGCCAAGCAACCTTGTAAGACCCTTTTTTGTCCAACTTCACCATGTAGACTGTTTCCTCACCCGGTGAAACCATGATGTCTTTGCTCACCTCACCAAGCCGATTGTCTTCAAAAATGACTTTGAGTTTGTAGCCAGGTTGGTTGAGGTCGGTGACCTTGACGTTGGTGGCAGGCCCAGTATTGATTCTTTCACCGTTAAGAATAGCCGTGAAGCGTTCTCCACCTTCGGAAAAAATCACAATGTTGCCCGATTGAGCCAAAGCGGTTACAAAGAATTGAAGGGAGAACAATGCTACCAAAAGATTACGTTTCATATGCTAACTGTTTGAAAGTCTTCAATGTGATATAAGCAAAAATAAGCATTCAATGCGAACAAATGATTTTGGCTGTTTTGCCAGATTCAAAACGTATCAAGTAAATCCCTGCTGGGAGGGAAGCCATGTCGATGTTCCGGACTTTTTCGAAGGTTCGCATCAACCTGCCCTCACTGCTGTATACGGATCCGGTTTGAACCTTGCTGAAAAAAAGCCTTGAGGACACCGGATTGGGCCAAAAGACTAAGGGTGCAGTTGTGTCGGGCTGCACGGCACTGTCCACCAATGACTCCCAACCTGAAACGGCAAAGGTGACACTGTGGTTGTAGGGAAACGGGTTGCTGAAAAGCGGATGTTGGGAAGTGAAAAAGACCGTTTTTCCATCGGGTGTAGTTGCAGTTCCGGTCGCCTCTGCTCCCATGGGCATCACGGCAATCCGCATCAAATCGGTGACTTGCGGTTGGTCGATGGCCATGTCAAGGGCGTAGATCTCAGAATAACCTGCATTGGCATCCGGATGAATCCTCCAAGCGGAAGTTCCAATCAAATCCTCGGCAACAATCATGAAATTCCTACCTGATACACTCAAAAAAGTCAGTCCATCGGGATTTGAGAAATGTTTCTCCGGGTAGGGTGCTCCGTTGATCATCCGTGGGCCTCCCTCAAGGAATACTTTCACCTCATCTGTGGCGGGGTCGTAAACCAACACCCTGCCGTAGAAATCGTGGTATTGTTTGGAACTGAAGCAAATGCTGTCTGCAACCTGTTCATCAGTCAAGGAGACCCAATTTGTATATTCATTGCGAGCTCGTTGGAGATGGTGCCAAGCTATGCCCGCACCCAATGTCCTTCCTGTTCGAAATCCCGATTGTGGAAGGTCGCCTCCTGTTTCGGTGAAATATACTTTGCCGTTGTGGTATCCGGCCCATTCTAGGCGGTAAAACAAACTACACCCCTTCCGAGCCGCTAAGACCCGAATCATCAGCATGGAGTCCAAGGACGTATTGTCGATTTCAACCCAAGATCCCGGTCCGGGGTACATTCCCCGAAAGGCAAATGTTTTGCCGGAACTGAAATCACCAGGTGCATCTGCCACGAATTTGACTAAAAATGCTGGCACATCGTCGGGTGTGATGATGACCGTGCGATTATCGGCCAAAACTGCGCCCCCCTCGTGCTGCATCCGGCCCCAATTGTATTGCTTTCGCACGGCAACCGCCTGGACGGGATCCACCTTGACCATGTAATTGTAGTTTTGGTAGGCCTTTAAAGTCCGACCACTGAAATCTCCAGGGATGTCGTTGTACACTTGCCCAGAATCCGGAGCCTGCCCCAAAGGTCCCAAAATCACATCCGCCGTATCTGCAGAGCCCACGGAGATATTGGTGGTCCTCATGGGCTCCTCCCCTGTCCAAACTTGGCCATCAGGTCCTGTGATGCCTCCACAATTTCCTAAAGTTCCCCCCACCGGTCTGAAATCGACTGCCCTTGCTACCCCGACCTTCCGCAGGCTGTCACCTTCCCTCACCACTTTGATTACTGTCATCCCTCCCCCGTCGCCGATCATGGAATCCCTTTGGATGATTTCATGGCTGATGAGCACGTAGCCGCTGTCGGCAACACCCGGAGTAATGGGCACAAAGGTCGTGTAGTCGTTTCGTCCCTTAGAAAGGGCCATGCCGCGGTGGGTCAGAACTGAGTCATAGCCACCAATGAAAAGCGCTTGAACCTTCAAGGGTGCATGGGGAAACAATACTTCCATCGGAGCTTGTGTCAACCATCCACCAGTGGTGTCACGCTGAGGAAATGATTGGGCAGCCAACGGAGTATTGGACAATCCAAAAGACAAGAGGCAAAGGAGCATAATAGCCTTTCCGCACAATCCTGAGTTTTGGCGCCAATCCATGGAATCAAATTTAAGGTTTCATTCGCTTTGATGACAATTGGAAATGCAAGTACAGGTCGTTTTAGATTTATTGGACGGATAATGCAATCGATTCTCCCGCAAGCGATTGATAATTTTCGAAATGGAATTTCAAGGCCGTGTCAACTGGAGGTTAAGAGGCGCATTTCTTCCCAATTAAGGGGTTACTTATCAACAAACATTGTCTCTGAAAACTATCCCTATAATTTTGCCAAAATTTCAAGGAACCTATGCCACTGGATCGATCCATTCAACACGTCCTCATCATCGGTAGCGGTCCCATCATCATCGGTCAAGCTTGTGAATTCGACTACTCCGGCTCCCAAGCCTCCCGTTCTTTGCGGGAAGAGGGGATCGAGGTGACGCTCATCAATTCCAATCCGGCAACGATTATGACCGACCCGGTCACGGCAGACCACGTCTATTTGCTCCCGTTGGAACGAAAAAGCATCATCCGGATTTTGCAAGAACATCCGAGTATTGACGCGGTACTACCTACCATGGGAGGTCAAACAGCCCTGAATTTGGCCATTGATTGTGAGAAGGCTGGCGTTTGGTCCAAATATGGGGTTAGGACAATCGGGGTGGACTTCCAAGGCATCCACAAGGCCGAAGACCGTGAAGAGTTCCGGCTGTTGATGAATGAGATTGGCGTTCCGGTTCCTAGAGCAAAAATTGCGCGCAGTTTTTTGCAAGGAAAAGAAATTGCCCAAGAAATCGGCTTTCCGTTGGTTTTGAGACCATCCTACACCTTGGGTGGCACAGGTGGAGGCTTTGTTTCCGACCCAGCCTTGTTTGATGCTGCCCTGACCAAGGCACTTCACGCCAGCCCTGTGCACGAAGTCCTCATTGAGGAAAGCATTTTTGGTTGGAAAGAATATGAATTGGAGGTTCTGCGTGACCATGCCGGCAACCATGTGGTGATTTGTTCCATCGAAAATTTCGATCCGATGGGAATCCATACCGGTGACAGCATCACGGTCGCACCTGCGATGACCCTCACCGATACCCAAATGCAAAGGATGCGAGATGCAGCCTTCAAGGTGATGGATGCAATCGGTCAGTTTTCCGGTGGTTGCAACGTGCAGTTTGCCATCGACCCCAAAACGGAAAATATGATTGTGATCGAAATCAATCCAAGGGTTTCCAGGTCTTCCGCATTGGCATCCAAAGCAACTGGATACCCCATTGCCAAAATTTCGGCCAAGCTTGCAGTAGGGTATCGCCTTGACGAGCTCCCCAATCAGATCACAGGAAATACTTCGGCATTTTTCGAACCGACTTTGGACTATGTCATCGTGAAAATCCCGCGTTGGAATTTCGACAAGTTCAGGGGCAGCGACCGGTCACTCGGGCTCCAAATGAAATCGGTCGGCGAAGTAATGGCGATTGGGAGAAGCTTCCCGGAGGCACTACAGAAGGCTTGTCAATCCTTGGAAATCAAACGCAACGGACTCGGGGCCGATGGCAAGGAGCTCACCAAGCTTGATCAAATCCTCGAAAGCTTGGAATTCCCCTCTTGGAATCGACTGTTTCACGTCAAAGATGCGCTCCAATTGGGCGTTCCATTGCGCACCGTCCACAAGGTCACCAAAATCGACATGTGGTTTTTGGAGCAAATCCAATCCTTGGTCGATTTGGAAAAACAAATCTCCAAACACAGCATTGACAACATCTCTCATGAATTGTTGGAGCAGGCAAAACGCAATGGATATGCAGACCGCCAAATTGCCCATTTGTTGAATTGTTGGGAGAGCGAAGTGTACAAGCGTCGGGAAGACCTTGGGATTCGAAGGGTGTACAAGATGGTGGATACCTGTGCCGCAGAGTTTCAAGCCCAGACCCCCTACTTTTATTCGACCTTCGACGGGGAGAACGAATCGGTTGCCAGTGACAAAAAGAAAATCGTGATTTTCGGGTCGGGTCCCAACCGGATAGGACAAGGGATTGAGTTTGATTATTGCTGCGTGCATGGCGTAATGGCCGCCAAAGAAGTAGGATACGAGACGGTGATGATCAATTGCAACCCGGAAACCGTATCCACCGACTTCAACATTTCGGACAAACTCTACTTCGAGCCCGTATTCTGGGAGCACATCTATGACATCATCCGCCATGAAAAACCGGATGGCGTCATCGTGCAGCTGGGCGGTCAAACTGCCCTGAAATTGGCAGAGAAGCTCGATCGCTACGGAATCCCCATCATCGGCACGAGTTTCAAATCATTGGACATGGCCGAAGACAGGGGGTCGTTCTCCACGCTCTTGAAGGAGTTGGGAATCCCCTACCCACAGTTTGGGGTTTCCGAGGATGCCAATGAAGCATTGCGGGTCATCAAGGACGTGGGCTACCCCGCCTTGGTGCGTCCTTCCTACGTGTTGGGTGGCCAAAGCATGCGGATTGTCATCAACGACCAGGAGCTGGAAGAGCATGTGATCCGTACATTGGCTGACATACCCGGCAACAAAGTACTCATCGACCACTTTTTGGATGGTGCCATCGAAGCAGAGGTGGATGCGATTTGCGACGGCGAGGATGTGATGATCGTGGGCATGATGGAGCACATCGAGCCAGCCGGAATTCATTCTGGCGATTCTTCCGCAGTTCTGCCACCTTTCAGCCTGGGAGACCTGCACAAGGCCGTCATGGAAAAATACACCCGGCAAATTGCCTTGGCATTGGGTGTGGTTGGTCTCATCAACGTGCAATTCGCTATTCAAAAAGATCAGGTGTACGTCATCGAAGCCAACCCACGTGCATCCCGAACCGTTCCGTTCATCGCCAAAGCCCATGGGATTCCTTATGTGAACTACGCGACCAAAGTCATGTTGGGAACACACAAGGTCAAGGATTTCAAAGTGGAACCCAAATTGGAAGGTTATGCCATCAAGTTGCCTGTGTTCAGCTTCGATAAATTCCCAAATGTAAACAAAGAGCTTGGCCCCGAAATGAAAAGCACAGGTGAAGCCATCCTATTCATCGAAGACCTTCACGACGAAAATTTCCTACGTATCTACAACGAGCGGAACCTTTACCTCAGCCGTTGACCTACAGGTTTCTTGTTGCAGTAAAGAGATTGCAGAATGTCCATGCTCCTGCTTGGTCCTGGGAAATTTGGCCTTGATACCACCCTCAATCTGAGCATAATCTTGGTTTTTTAGAAAAAATCACCTGAAATTGTTCCAACCGAGAACTTCGGCCTATTTTTTGCTAGTATTTCCACTATCAAGCATCCCGCTTGTTCATCAACTTCTTTAACCACATGAAAAAGTCTATCCTCACCTTAATTTTGATTGCCTCAAGCTCCATGATCTTGTGGGCTCAATCCACTGTTGCGGGGTCAACGCCCTTCTTCACACGTGCTGATGCCTTCTTCAAAAAGTATGTTTTCACCAACGGGGTTGATTACAAAAACATCAAGGGCAACCCGGCGGACTTGAACGCATTGGTTACCCAAATCGCAAGTTTTCCGCTTAGCGGGCAAAATAAGGCCACTCAAAAGGCCTTCTATCTGAATGCCTACAATATTTTGGTCATCAAAAATGTAATCGATCACTACCCGATTGCCAAGCCTACCGACGTGGTTGGATTTTTCGAGAAGTTTTACTTTTCCGTAGGCGGTGTTCAGCTCTCGCTCAGCGACATTGAAAACAAAAAAATCCGACCCGACTTCAACGATGCCCGCGTGCATTTCGCATTGGTGTGCGCTGCTAAAAGTTGCCCCCCGTTGGCTAATTATGCCTTCACCCCTGACAAAGTGGAAAACCAATTGGAAACCTTGACCCGTGCTGCCTTGAACAACAACAGCTTCATCATGGTTGACAATGCCCGAATGACCGTGCAATTGTCCGAAATCCTCAATTGGTACCGTGACGACTTTTTGTTGGTGGAAAAATCATTGTTGGGATACGTGAACCGCTACCGCAATACACCGATTCCGACATCCTACAGGCAGTCATTCTACACCTACAATTGGCTGCTTAACGAAAAAAAGTAGTCGGCGAGCCACCGAAAGCGGCACCGGTCCCCAAACCGGCTTCCGTGCACTCCCCAAAGACCAGTATCCCGCCGCAACCTCAGGATAACAAACCTGTGGTTGTGGTGGTTTCATCGAACAATAGTTTGCTCAAGACCTCCAACGACCACCCCAAAAGCGTTTCGAGTCCAAGTATTCCCCAATCGTTTTCCATCCCAATTGGTGGAACTTTTACTTCCGTATCCGATGCCCCTGACAGTACCCATTCGGCAGACTCACTGATGGTTTTTCCAGGCCCAGGTTGGGATCCAAACCACGCCAAACAACCCAATCCACCTCAAAAAGAAAGTCTGGCATGCATTTTTGCCAAGCCGATTGAAGTCATTCCCGCCCACCCTTGGACAGTCTTCCGGATGGTATTATACCACACTTGCAAAGGCCAGAACCCAAGCCCTAGGTAAGCCCTTACACCGGCACTAAAGGGAAATTCACGCCATCCAAGGAATAATTCCTATTTTTTCGAAATGGAATCATCCCAAACCAGTTTGAGGCGCACCGGAATGATGTTGGCGACTGCGGTTTTTTTGTCGTTGACCACTTATCTCTTTGTGCCCGGAGATACACATCCGCAAGCCCCGGCAGCTGCGGCAGTGGTTGCCTTGATGGCTTTTCTTTGGATGTTTGAGGTGTTGCCCATTGCCGTTACTTCCCTGCTTCCCCTGCTGTTGTTTCCCTTTTTGGGCATTCTGACCGTGGAGAAAACCGCCGCTTTTTACGGCAGCAGCACCATCTATTTGTTTTTGGGTGGGTTCATGTTAGCCATCGCCCTTCAAGCCTCGGGAGCACACCGCCGCATTGCCCTCCATATCATCTCAAGAATCGGTACGCAACCGGCCCGGCTTGTTTTGGGTTTCATGGTGGCGACCGGCTTTCTGAGCATGTGGATCAACAACACTGCAACTGTGATGGTGATGCTGCCGATCGCAATGTCGGTCTTGGAGCAAGCCAAATCCTTGGGCGCCAAAGGGAAAGACTTCCAACACTTTTCAGCTTCGGTGATGCTGGGTATTGCCTATGCTGCCGATATCGGAGGAATGGCGACCCTTGTCGGTACCGCCCCGAACTTGGTGTATCGCAAAATGTTGACCCTGAATTTTCCATCTGCTCCTGAGCCAGGATTTTTGGAATGGATGATGATGGGCATACCCGTGAGTGTGACCCTGTTGGTTGCATGTTGGCTTTTGCTTAGCTACGCGTTGCTTCCGGTCAAAGAAAAACTTCTTGAGGAAGGGGAAGAAACCGTGAAAGAAACCCTCAAACAATTGGGCACTTGGGGAAGAGATGAAGTCGTGGCAGTGGGACTGTTTGCCCTGGCTGCCATTTTATGGGTTACAGGTGGAGAAATCAAACTGGGTGATGATTTTCACTTCTTGGGTTGGAGAAAAGCTTGGGGCTTGGAGGCAGTTGATGACACCGTTGTGGCGATTGGATGTGCATTGTTGCTTTTCCTAATTCCATCCAAGGCACGAAAAGGGGAAATGATGATGACTTGGCACATGACCCAAGATTTGCCATGGGGTGTATTGCTGCTTTTCGGAGGAGGTTTTGCCTTGGCTGGGGGATTTGACGCCTCGGGTCTGAGCACCTTGATTGGAGATGTATTTGTACAACTATCCGGCACATCTCCCTTTGTTTTGGTCCCAGTCGTTTGCTTGGTTTTGATTGTACTCACTGAAATTGCTTCCAACACGGCCGTCACCAACCTCACCCTGCCTATTTTGGCCAAAGCATCCATTGCCATGGGGGTTGACCCACGAATTTTGATGATTCCTGCAACTTTGAGCGCCACCTGCGGCTTCATGATGCCAGTGGCTACGCCCACCCACGCCATTGTTTATGGAACCGGGATGGTCAAAATGCGTCAAATGATCCGAGCAGGACTTTGGCTGGACATCATGAGCCTCATTTTGGTGCCGTTGATTTTCCTGCTCACGGCAAAGCTCGCATGGGGCATTGATTTGGGTACAATCCCGGATTGGGCAATGAAGCCCTGATAACCTCAGCGTTGCTTTTGGCCGTCGATGGTGTTCACATCCAAATTGCCATCAACAGTACTGCGAACCAAATCAAATTCATACCTAGGATTGTTCCGCTCTCCACGCAAATCACTGTGAAGCAAAGCGTAATCATTGGTGGCCAAATTGGGGTTGAAGAAGATGAATCGAACGTTGGCCTGGGTGTTGATTTTATTGTAGCGCCAGATTTCGTGGGGATGCTTGGTGTTGCTTGACGGATATCGTTCAATTTCATTGGGGGGGCCATAAGTGAGCAAAATCCTACCCATGTCTGTGCGCCATCCATCAAATTTGGCAGCCCTGTAGTGTTGATTGGCGTAATCGATGCGCGTTTTGTAGGCCAACCAAGGTTTAGAAGGGGCATCAACTGGCTTTTCCTTTCGCTTTTCCCAAAAGTGATAGAAAAAATTTCTTTTTTCAGCCAAGGTCGAAAGCGAGGCCGCAAAGTCTTGCTCGGTGGTGGTGCTGATGTAGTACAAGGTGCGGATAAAGTAGTCCAATTCCTCCTCAGAGAGCCCAAAATAAGTGTCGAAGGCTTGCTCGTTGGATGTTTCCATGGGAGCCGCAACATTGCTGACGATGTAGAATTTCCGCGCTGTTTGGCCAATCAACTCTTGGGTCTGATTGTAAACGTCGACATTCAGATAATAGGTGCCGGTGGAAAGGCCGCGGATGTTGAATGTGCCTGAGACGATGTCCAAAGCCTTGGCATTCATTCGTCTGGTATGGGAATAATTGCGGAGCTTGCCCGAGGAGTTAGCCTGGGTCAAATAGGTGTTTGCGAAGTATACCTGTTGGGTTTGACGGTTGGTGTTGTAGGTCTCGACATAGTATGTCAGGCTGTCGGAATTGATGAAATTCCCGTCGTTTACCAATGGGAGAACTTCCAATCCATGTTTGGTATGTGGTAAATCGGTTGGTGCCGGTTTCAAGGATTGGATGAAGGTCACACTGCTGAAATTCATCTTGTCAGTCGGTTGTGCATCCACGATGAATTCTTTTACGAATTTATGGTTCAATGCATCAGGACGTTGCTTGTCTTGCAGGAACCCTTCTAGCACAAATTCTCCCGGCTCCAGCATCACCCGTCTGACATCCATGATTCCAAAAGCAGTGCCCGCCGGACTGGTATCGCGAACGGAGGGACTCAGCAAGTCAAAAGACCGGGAGTACACGACCTTATCGGGATTTTGCTTGGGTGAAATTTGGTACTTCACACCTACGACACCCTTGAACCCAGCATTGACATCTTCCTTGTATGCGACACTGTAGGCATTGATATCCAAGTTGATTTCGATGTAGGGTCTGGCCTCCGCATCGTAGAACGTATTCAT
>Ga0209972_10002817_pt1 | contig 13945 bp, 15 predicted proteins | sample NOAtaG_7_FD_187302 | JGI IMG/M metagenome (GOLD analysis project Ga0209972, IMG submission 187302) | Freshwater lake microbial communities from Lake Erie, under a cyanobacterial bloom - NOAA_Erie_Diel1S_2200h metaG (SPAdes) (version 2) | ecosystem: Environmental > Aquatic > Freshwater > Lake ... | reverse complement strand
CTTATTAGTCTTATTAGTCTTATTGGTCCTATTGATCCCCTCAGTCCCATTCCGATCTTCCCCCCTGATTGTCAGGCGAATTCATAATTCGATGGCCTCGGGTATCTGGCTAATATCCGGATTGAGCCGTAGTCGCTGGTTGACGCCCCTGTGCTTCCTGGACAATGCGCACTCCAGCCGAAGCGCCGATGCGGGTCGCGCCCGCGGCAATCATCTCCCGGGCGACGGTCAGATCCTTGACGCCGCCGGCGGCTTTCACTCCGAGCTCCACGCCGACGGTCTTCCGCATCAGCTCGATGTCGGCCACCGTCGCCCCGCCGCGGCTGAAGCCGGTCGAGGTCTTGACAAAATCGGCGCCGGCCTCCTGCGCGAGCCGGCTCGCCCGGATCTTCTCTTCATCGGTGAGCAGGGCTGTTTCGAGAATGACCTTGACGATGGCGCAAGCCTCGTGGGCGCTCGCAACAACCGCGGCGATATCCCGACGGACCAGCTCATCATCACCAGACTTGAGCGCTCCGATATTGATCACCATATCGATCTCGGTTGCCCCATCAAAGATGGCCCGGCGCGTCTCATAGGCTTTGACATCGGGCAGTGTCGCGCCGAGCGGAAAACCGACGACGGTGCAGACCTTGACGCTTGACCCAAGGAGCCGGACGGCGGCTTCGCGAACCCAGGTTGGATTGACGCAGACCGAGGCAAACTGGTAAGACCGGGCCTCGTCGCAGAGCTGCTCGATCTCCGTCCGGGTCGCCTCCGCTTTGAGAAGAGTGTGATCGATGTAACGGGCGATGTCGACGGTTACCGCCGCGGCCTGCCCCCAGGGTAGGCTGAGCCGGGCCGCTCCGGCATTGAGAGCACAGGCAAGATGGTGCGGACTGCAATGGGTCGGCTCGGCGTGCGCATCGGTCGTGGGTTCGACCGTTCCGAGGCCGGTCCGGGCAAGGATGCTCTGTGTAATCTGTTCAACCAGTCTCTCAATATCGGCAGTCATCTCAGCAACATCCCTTCCGCGGGCGCTCCTCGTCGATCGGCTGGCCAGTCAGATAGCCGCGAACCACCAGACGCAGGATGCGGAAGAGCCCCGCCAGCCGCGCCAGCCCCGCCATATGGGTCCAGCTGCCCTGCTCCCGGCGATCTTGTTCGCATTGCATCACTTGGCAGACCTCTCAGCGGTACCGGGAATGGTCACCAGAAACCGCGCCATTAAGTCAATCTCATCTGCCGTCAGCCAGAGCGGCGGTGGCGCGCCCACCGGGTGGGCCTTGCCAGACTCGCGCAGGTAGCGGCTCCACTCGGCAGTCGTTCGTGGGCCAATCTTCCGCAGATCCGGGGCAATCCCGGCCAGGCCATGCCCCTGCAGCCCATGACAGGTTTCACAACTGCGCGCGAAGATCTCGCGGACTCGTTCCGGCATGAGCGGTTCGATGCTCGGCCCGGTGCCGGGACTGGTCACGACCGGCTCTTCAACAGCGCGGCAGGCCGTGGCCATCGCGAGCAGGACAAGAATCGACCAGCGGCGGAGACTTCTGACCATGACTCAGTTCAGATCCGTTCAGAGTCGGCGGTGGCGTTTCTGCCGACACTTCGCGCAGACCCCAAAGATCCGCAGACTATGATGGGTCAGCTCAAAGTCGAACTGCGCAGCAATCTCGTCCTGCGTCCGCTCGATCACCTCACTGTAGAACTCGATCAGCTCGCCACAGGCTGTACAGATGAGATGGTCATGATGCTGATGATTGTAATGGTGCTCATAGCGACGGCGCCCGTCGCCAAGTCGCTCCTCGCGCGCCAGACCGCACTCACTCAGCAACTTGAGGGTGCGGTAGACGGTCGTGTATCCAACTGTCGGATCCTGCTCCTTGACCAGATGGTAGAGGTCCTCGGCGCTGAGGTGCCCTTCTGTCCGGAGAAAGGTGAGCAGAATCAGCTCCCGCTGGCTGGTCTTCTTCAGTCCCGCCCGCCGGATATGCTCGAAAAAGATCTCTTTCTCCTGGATGAATTCGGTCATAGTCGCTTTTTAATCCCGCCAGATATTAACACGATTGCGCGAGCAGGAAAACAATCATCGACCAACCGGTGGAAGTCCGCTGGGAACAGCGACCGGAACAACGGGTGGCGGCTCCAGATTGTCGAGCGATTTGAGGAAGCTGACCAGATCCGCCTTCTGCTGGGCGCTCAGGTTGAGCTTCTCAACCTTCGAATCCTGGCTGATCACTTCGATTCCCCGCCCCCGGCCACCGCCATCATTGTAAAACTCGACGATCTCTTCGAGCGTCGGAAAGATACCGTTGTGCATATAGGGCGCAGTCCGCGAGATATTGCGCAGCCCCGGTGTCTTAAACTGTCCAAAAGCGTCGCGGCGCCGGATCACCGCCCCAAAGCCAGGGTCGTTATCGAGTGGCGCCCCCTTCTCGAGGGTGACCGGCACCCCGGTCGAAGCGAGGACCTCATCGTGGAAATGGGGAGGAATATGGCAGACGGCGCATTGTCCCGGCCCAAAAAAGACGACCATCCCGCGCAGCTGGTCCGTGGTCAACTGGGTATCATCTCCGCGCACGTAACGGTCATATGCCGTCTCGACGATATTGAGCTTGCGCTCGAACGCCGCAATGGCCCGGGTGATGTTGGAGAGGGTGATCTCGCTCCCATCGGCCTTCGACTGGTAACCAAAGGCGCTCGCGAAGAGCTCACGGTAGCGCGGAATGGCTCGCAGGCGCCGCAGCAACTCGGCCACGCTGGTCTGGTTCATCTCATCTTCAGCAAAGATTGGAATGAGCGCCTGCTCCTCGAGCGTCGCGGCGCGCCCATCCCAGAACTGAAGGGCGTTGAAGGCCGAGTTGAAGACGCTTGGGGTGTTCCGGGTCAGCTGGCGACCAGTTCCGGCCCGCTGTAAGCCGTAGCCGTGGCCGCCCACCCCGACTCCGCGCGGCAATCCATCGGCCATCCCGTAATCTGGATGATGGCAGGAGGCACAGGAGGTGGTCCGATCACCCGAGATGATCGGATCGAAGAAGAGCAGATATCCAAGCTCGACCCGGGTCGCCTCACCCCGATTGTTGATCGGCTCGACTGGCGCGGCAATCTGTTGAACGCTCTCGGCGGAGAGCAGACCGCGGGTGATGCGCACCCACTCCGGCCGATCCTCGGGCGACAGACGACGCGACTCTTCGACCAGTTCAGCCGTCGTTGGAGCCGCCGCCGCTTTATCAACCCGGACGAAGCGCCACGCGGCAACTGCGAGGACCGTGAGGACAAGACACATCAAAAGAACCGCTCGCGGAAGAGAGCGCCACGGTTGACGACCTTCGGATAGACCAATCAATCTCAGAATAGGCAAGATAACTCCTGTTCCACGGGGGTTGTGAATGGACTGGGGGACTGGGGCGGTCACTGATTGAATGGCCGACTAACGGGCATAGTAGCCAAACCTGGTTGTCACGTGCAGACGGGGCGTTTTTAGTCTGACTCTGATTGCGCGGTAACGACCGTCGCGAACAGCGTCAGTTGGAGTATAGAAAATCACATACTGGCTGCGCAACTCGTCGGCCACCTGCTGGTAGACAGCGTCGAGCTGATCAAATCTGTCTGGCAGGAAGATTCTTCCGCCGGTCTCCGCGGCGAGTCGGGTCAGGTTACGCTCGCTCGCCTCCAGTTCGGTCAGGGTGAGGCGAATCCCATCGATCTTCAACTGATTGAGCGCCGACGGCGACTGGCGGTAGAACTGCAGCTGCTCCTGCTCGAGATTGCTCTGGATGCGGGTCTTGGAGAGCACATAGACCGGCACCTCCTCTTCAACCACCGCCCGAAAGGCCTGTTCAAAGCGGATCGCCCCGCGGCCACTGTCGATGCCGTCGGTCAGGACAATGATCGCCTTGCGGCCACTGATCTTTTCGAGCTGTTCACGCGCGGCCAGAAAGAGCGCATCGTTGAAATGGGTGAACATTCCCGTCGTCAGCCGGTTGAGCGCCCGCTTGAGCGTCGCGCGATTCGATGTCCAGTCCTGCACCAGTTCCACCCGGTCATCGAAGCGGATCAGACAAATTCGATCGGCCGGATCGAGCTGGGACATGAAACGCCAGGCCGAGGCCTTGAAATCCTCCAGTTCGGGGACCACACTGCTGCTGGTGTCGATGAGCAGCACGACGTGTACCGGCATGCGCTTGAGCGCAAAGGAGCTGATCGGCTGCTCCACCCCGTCTTCGAAGATGCTGAATTGATCGGCGGTCAGATTTGAGACCAGCTGTCCGGTCTCGTCACGAACCGTCACCGGCAGCAGAACTTCGGTGGTGTCGATGGCGATCGCGTCCTCGCCAGGGGGACGTGAGGGCGCCCGGGGTGGAGAGGTCGGGCGCTGCGCAACAGTCGAGATCGGCAGAAGCAGGCAGGCCAGACAAGGAATGGCCCACAATAATCTCATTTCGACTCATCCATGGCCGTGGTCATGGCCTTGATAATCTTCTCGCTGACCCGGTTCTGCTTCAACTCCGTGAGAGCGTTGGGTGAAAGGTCGAAGTCGACCTGGGCCAGCTCGATCTTGCGAATGATGGTGCCCTCGGAGAATCCGGCCTGGACCAGCTCGAGAACGCCATGGTTGTCGAGTTTCGGAGCCCGCTCGAGCTTGGGCAGACTCGTCCCCCCAGCCGCGGCATCGCCAGCCGGGCGAATGATCTTGACGCTCGCGGAGCCGGTCACCTCGGCACTCTGCTGGCGTTCACCGTTCGCTCCCCATCCGCGCGTCCGTGAACTGCTCTCACTGCCCGATTGCGACCCAAATATCCACGCCTCCTCCTCACGCTGGCGCGCCTGGCGCTCGGTCGGGACTTCTTTGTATATGGTCGAACCCTTGAAGAACTCTTCGTCAGCTTTCGAGAAGAATTCGTCGTTGCGGAGGGTCGTCTGGCGGCGGATCGCTTCGCGGGCGTTGGTGCGCTCGATCATCTCACTGATGATCCGTTCATTCACTCCGCGTTTCTTCAACTCAACCAGCCGCGACGTCGAGATATCGAAGGCCGTCTCTGAGGTTCTGATGAGGGTGACAATCGTCCGCTCTTTGAATCCGGCCCGGGAGAGGTCGATCACCGCCTCGTTGGTCAGAACTTCCCGTGGCCGTGACGGGGCGCGGTCCTGGGCGCCAGCCACGGCGACCGGCAGGACGAGTAGGGCGGACAATAAGCTCAGCCTGAGCAGATCAATCATACGATTTCCTCCAACAATCGCGCGGCTACTCCGCCTTCATTCTGCGATAAGCGGTATTGATTCGCCAGACATACCGACGCGTCTCCGGATAGGGTGGAATGCGCCAGCCATGCCGACGAACCGCGGCCTCGCCGGCATTGTAGGCCGCCAGCGCAAGGTTGACATCACCACCAAAGGTCTCGATGAGCCAGCGCAGATAGCGCGTTCCCGCTTCAACATTCTCACGCGGATTATCGATATTGCGAATACCGAGACGGCGGGCGGTGGCGGGCATCAACTGCATCAATCCTCGCGCCCCAACGCGGGAGACCGCCCGGTAGTTGAAACCCGACTCCTCGCGCATGACCAGGTAGATAAGGAGCGGATCGAGCTGGTGCACTGCGCCGACCTCGACAATCAGGCGGTCGAGCCCCCGGTGTCCGGTCGTAAATTGAAGCGTGGAAGTGGCCGTTCCCTTCTCCGGTTCGCTGCCGGCCACTGCCCGAATCGCGGCCACCTCGCTCCGGTCGAGAAAGCCCTGCATATTTCCCATCCGGTAGATGTACCGGCCGGACTCCTCGCGGAGATCATCGACCTCAAAACCCGACCCATCCTGAAGAATGACGGTCAGGGGGCCGCCGCCAGCCGGCCGACCACTCTCCGGCAGCGGACCAGTCTGTGCCTGGATCTTGGCCGGGCATCCGATCCCCATCCAGACTATCAATGCCGCGCCGGCGAGGAACCCCTTCAAAATCATGCTTCTCCTCAGTAAATTGGCCGGAGCTACTCGTGGGCCATGCCGAAGTAGTTGTTCCAGGAGAGATCGAGCAGCTCTTCGTTCAAAATTGGCGGCAGACCTTTGAACTGGCAGATATCGAGAAACCGGTTGATCAGATCGCGCGGCTCGCAGGCCTTCCGAATCCGGCGCTCGGCGGTATACTTCTGCAAGAGGTGGTCGAGCAGATCTGGCTCATAGACTACGCCGGCCGTATCCGCATATCGCTCGAAGATGAGGCGATAGGTGTTCTCATTGGGGGGCTCGATCCGCACCCGGTATCCCATCCGCCGCAGAAAAGCCTCGTCAACCAACCGGCTCGGTTCAAGATTGGTTGAGAAGACGACCAGCTGCTCGAAGGGAACACTGATCTTCTTGCCAGTGTGGAGGGTCAAAAAGTCGACCTTCCGCTCGAGTGGAACGATCCAGCGGTTGAGCAGCTCTTCAGGCTCGACCCGCTGTCTCCCAAAGTCGTCAATAACCAGCGTTCCGCAGTTGGCCTTGATCTGGAATGGAGCTTCGTAGTAGCGGGAGGCCCGATTGTAGATGAGATCGGTGCTCTCGAGGGTCATCTCTCCACCGACAATGATCAATGGGCGGGCAATCCGCACCCAGCGCTTGTCGTATCCCGCAAAGATATCCTCATCATAGGTTCGGTCGTGATTGTGGGCATCGAAGATACTGATGACGTGCTCATCGATCGCAATGGAGTGGGGAACCCAGATCGGCGCCTGGAGGGCATAATTGACCCGCTCGGCGATCGAGGTCTTTCCGGTACCGGGAATGCCGGAGATAAAGAGGCTGCGGCGTGAATTGATCGCGAAACCCAGTGTCTGGAGCAGACTCTCCGGGAGAACCAGGTCGGAAAAGGCGTTGGCGACCTGATCGAGACCGACCTTCTCCTCAGGTTGGGCCTGCGAACGCATGAGCGCACTGTAGGCGTTGAGCGAGACGGGAGCCGGTCCGATATATCCGGAGATCTCCATGAGCCGCCGGAGCTGCTCCCAGCCACGATCGAGCAGGGCGTAGCGGTTGGCGCTGAATCCAACCGCCCCCCGCGCCTCGAGATACTTCTCGCGATAGAGGTACTGCAGCAGCTCCTCGACCAGCGGCAGCGGAAGGCAGAGCCTCTCCGCGACCTGACCGGTCGTCACACTGCTTTCGGATGCCGCGGTCTTGAGCGCCAGATCGGCCAGGAACTGGAAGGATAGTCCGGTCTCCTCGATCGACTCCGGCACCGGCGGCGCGAATCCGCTGATCGATGAGTGACTGGGGCTTTCGTCGTACATTCCATTCTCCAGATCCCGGATCAGCCGCTATTCCTGCGCGGACGACGGATCCTTCTGCTGATTGATGGCGACCACCTTCCGGTACTGCTCGCCAACCTGGGAGGCCTCACGCAGCCGCCCGGTCCGCTCATACAACTGGGCCAGGTTGCCCAGCGCGGTCAGTGAGTTTGGCTGGGCATTGAGGGCCAGCTGATACTGCCGGATCGCCTCTTCATACTCGCCCCGCTGGTTGAAGAGATAACCGAGATTGAGATGCGCCCCGGTCTGGCCAACGGCGATGATGAAATGCTCGCGCGCCTTCGACATGTTGCCCTTGCGGCCGTAGGCCATCCCAATGTTATTGTGGAGGCGCAGATCCTGCGGCGTCTCCTTGAGCCCCTTCTTGAACCACTTGATCGCCTGCCCGTCATCACCAGCCAGGAAATAGGAGTAGCCAAGATTGTTCATGTAACGGGCGTTGTCCCGATCGACGCGGAGAGCCTTCTCATATTCCTGCTGGGCTGACTGGTACTGCCGCTTCTGGTCGTAGCAGACCCCGAGCAGATTGTAGGCCTCGGCAAAGGCGGGCGTGAGGGCCGTCGCGGCCGTCAGCTTCTCGATCGCCGCATCGACTCTTCCCTTCTCATACTGATTGACGGCGTCATCAAAGAGGTTCTGCGCGGCCCGGTGGGCAACTGTCGCGTCGGCGTCGACGGGCGGCTGGTCGATGTCAGCCATCATCTCGGCGGAACTCTTCGTCCGCTGCACCGGAATGATCTTCATTCCGTCAATGTCCTTGCCGTTCGCGTTGCGAATCGCCAGCGAGTCGGGCTGCCGACGCTTGAAGATGCCGGCAAAGAGCCGGACCGGCGCCGTGACAATCTTTCTGAAGGCGCCCCGCTTGCGCGGCTTTCCATCCTGATCGGCCTCGGTCGCCTCCCCCTGCTCCAATTCGACGATTTCTGACTCGGCCTCGAGAAGCAGATACTCGCGACCCGCCTCGAGCGAGGAGACAATGCCCTGACGCAGCGGACGGATGGCGGCAATCGAAATGACCAGGAGAACCATCCCCAGCGAGATGATCAGAATCGACTGGCGATACTGACGTTTAAAATTTTGAAGTGACATGTCGCAAACACCGTTATCTTTCGATTGGCAATATTCAAAATTGGCGATTCGTAAAATCCAGCCGTGATGGCGCTAAAGTACCGTAGTCCACCTGCTGATGCACGCATTCTAATCAGAGCGGACCGCCTTCGCTCTCACGCTGGCCGTTTCAGCCCCCGCCGGCAGTTTCTGGTTGCTCACGGCTCGTCTCGAGTCGATCGCTCCGCAGATCGATCAAGTCTAAACAAGTCCACTGTGGCGATCAGGGATCTGCCCGGACAAGAACCTGGGCCACGGAATCTTCATAGACCTTCCGCCAGCGTCCACTCATGAGCGAGATCAACGCGAGCGGCTCATCACGACGCAGAAGCAGCCATTTGATTTCATACTGGTCGAGTTTGGTTGCCCACTCCGGTCTGACCAGCGTGACTTTCTCCATGTCATCGAGGACCGCCCCCTGGCGGTAGAAGTCTCCACGACCATCGACAAACACTTTATAATCCGGCCAGAGTCTGTATATAAGATAACCGCCAAACTGGTCATGGGCATAGCCGTTTCCGGTCAAACGCTGCTTTTCAATAAAATCGCTGGCGGAAACGGGAAATTTAGCGGGGCTGAAACGCGGCGAGAGAAGTTTGTCAGCCCAGCCATTGCCGGTCAACCCAACCACGAAGATGATCGCCGCCAGGTAGATGAGGGCGCCGGTGACCTGCCGGTCGATCCGGAGGATGCCGGCATACCAGTCGATGATGGCCCGCAGCGCTACCCTCCCCCGCCAGTCGAAGCTGGCCGCGCGCCGGAATAGCGCGGCGGCCGCGCGTGAATACTGTTCGGCAATGATCGGGGCGAGCGTCACGGCGGCCAGTGTGACGTGGCGCTCCGACTGGAGCGTCAGATGAGCCCAGAGGAGATAGAGTCCCACTTCGACCACCCGCCCCTCCCGCCAGGCGAGGAAGATCGCCACCCCGCCCAGAAAGAGGAGCCCCTCGACCAGCTTGCCATCGAGGAGATGGAAGTCGGGCGACTGAAACTCCTGGGTCGCCGCGAGCAGCTCGCGATCGTTGAGAAACTTCCAGATGTGCCGGTAGAGCCCCAACCCGTAGGGGGTGACCAGCGCCGCGAGCAGCGAGAGCAGCCCCACCCCGCCATAGGTGACCAGTGGCGCGCGGAGCGCCGCGACTCCCCGCTCGCCCTGCCGGAGCATCTCGATCACTTCACCCAGCCCATAGACGGCGAGGATCGCGAAGGTGATCGCAAAGCCTCCATGGATATTGGCCCAGCCGACCACCAGTAACGGCGTCAGATAGATCCAGCGCGTGCGGCCCCGCCGGTAGCTCTCGACCAGCGCCAGCCAGATGATCAGGAACAGGATCGAGAAGAGATGGGGGCGCGCCAGCCAGTGGACAATGCCACAAATGGCGGCGAAGAGCGCCACCACACTGGCGAGGAGCGGATCACTGCCACGCCTGATCATGACCTGGTAGAGCAGGCCAAAGGCCAGGAGGAGCACGATCAGGGCTCCGGCAACGACGCCGGCCAGGCCGCGTGACTGGTGAGCCAGGGCCATCAGCACATCAGCCAGCCATTCCCACGCAAACCACTCCTTCCCCGCCATACTGAAGGAGAATGGATCGGTCCGCGGCACCTGGCCCGTCGCGAGAATCAGTTGACCGTTGCGAATATGCCAGCCCGTGTCGCTGTCAAGCAGAAACCGCCAGCTGCTGATCAGCAACAGATAGAGGGTCAACAGAAAGGTGAAGCTGCCAATCGATGGAAAACACCAGCGAATGACCGGACCTGTTCCGGATGTCTTGACTCTCTTTCGTTGACTCAAGGCAGCAGTGGCTCCCCTCTTCAGATTCCGACTTCCAGCTGGTCGCCAACCTTCAGGCAACGACTGGAGATCGTCCCCGGCTCAAGTTCGAGGACGCTGTGCGCGGCAAAATGTGGTCTTGTCAAACGGAACGGGCGGAGGTTCTCAACCAGCCTGACAATCCGCAGTTCTCGGTCGAGAAAGATCGCGTCGATCGGATAGAACATCCAGAAGGTATGAATGCCCTGGCAAGGTCGCAGCCAGAGGCCAGAACCCGGCGCGAGGCGACGGGTAAACATCAATCCCCGCAGCCGGGTCAGAAAAGTATTCGCCAACCGCACCTTGGCCGCCACAATCTCACCCGACGGCTGAAGAATGATGCTTCTCTCTCTCCGCCGCGGATGAGCCTGGCGCCGACTCCGGGGTGGCGCCTCAGACATCCCAGTCATCGTCGCGCTCACGCATCCGTCGGCGCACGACAATGACGCTGAGGATCGCGGCGATTACGAGCAGAAAAGCGATAATGATGTAGTTGATCGTCAGATCTGGCCTCTCACCCGGTGATTGCAGAAACAGGGCGAGCAGAAAGTGCACGAACAGGACCATTGACTGGCCTCCTTAACAGATAGTGATGTTGTTACTCACCCGTCACTCCGAGAAGCTCGGGGAGCTTGATCAGCGCCGGCCCCATCAATACTATCAGGAGCGCCGGAAAGATAAATAAGAGCAGTGGAAAAATCAACTTGATTGCCGCCTTCGCGACCATCTCCTCTGCCCGCTGGCGCCGCTTGGTGCGCATCGAGTCGGAGAAGACACGGAGTGAATCGGCGATCGATGTCCCGAAACGATCGGTCTGGACAAGCATGGCGACGAGCGACTTAAGATCGCCCACCCCGGTCCGCTCTCCGAGATTGCGCAACGCCTCATCCCGCGGCCGGCCGGCCATGATCTCGCGGTTAGTGGTCGAAAGCTCCTGCGCCAGCGCCGGCTCGACCAACTCCATCTCCCGCCCAACCCGCTGCAGCGCGGCGTTCAATCCGAGGCCCGCCTCGACGCAGACCACCATGAGGTCGAGGGCGTCCGGGAGCGACCGGGTGATCCGCTGCTGCCGCTTGGTGATCCAACGCGAGAGCATGAAGGAGGGCAGGAAGAGTCCAAAACCGAAGGAGACCAGAATCAGGCCCAGCGTCGACCCATCAAAACCTCGCCCCAGAATGACCGTCAGCAGGAACGTGACCACCATGGGGGTGAGCAGGAAAGAGCCGAGGGCGATCGCGCGGTAGATCGTCACCGCGTTCTCACTCAGATGACCGGCCTGGATCAATCGCCGGCGAAGGCGACGGACATTCTGTGGCGAAGGCGGCAGCAACTCGACAATCGGCTTGGCGATGCCCACGAAGACATCGGTCATCACCTGCTGCTGCTGTGGATCCTCGGTGAAGCTGCCAGGGTTGATCTCCTTCAGCCGGTCCTGCAATGGATTGGCCGGTCGGATCAGAAACCAGTAGGCCGCGAGAATCGCGCTGCCAACCGTCAGGCCAATCGATGCATAAAAGAATAGTGCTGTCAGATCCATCTTGACTCCTCGACCTCGTTCTTGCTCGCCAACGCTCCCGACTGTACCCAACTTTACCCAGCTTTAACCGAATTTAATGGTATGCCGCTCATACTTCAACATCAACAATCTTTCGAATGATCATCCATCCCACAATCTGCATGCCGATCCCCGTCCCGAGAATATAGATCCCGTTCGGATGATCGTAGAGCGGCTTCATGTAGCCGGCATTGACCAGATTGATCCAGAAGAAGAGGAAGAATGGCAGGGCGCTGACGATCATGCCGGAGAGGCGGGCCTGAGCCGACTTGACGCGGATCTCGCCCTGGATCCGGAATCGCTCGCGAATGGTATGGCTGATGTTGCGCAGCACCTCGGAGAGGTTTCCGCCGATCTCCCGCTGGATGAGCACCGCGGTCACGCAGAGCTTGAGGTCGAGGATCGGCACCCGCTCAACGAGATTCTCGAGAGCGACCTTGATATTCAGACCCATGTTCTGCTCCTCATAGGTCTTCCCAAACTCGCGGGCAATCGGTTCCGGCATCTCGGTGGCGACCATCTGCAGGGCGGAGCTGAAGCTGTGGCCTGCCTGGAGCGACCGGACCATCATCTCGAGCGCGTCGGGCAGCTGCTCGATGATGCCGTTGAAACGTTTCCGCCGTTTCTGGAGGACCACCATAAAGGGCACAATCATGACCGTCAGGGTGACGATCAGCATGGCGATCATCGAACCGGAGAAGAAGAAGGTCGTCAGCCCCACCAGGAATCCGGCCACCAGACTGGCGATGACGAAACGATAGACTGTGATCTTCAGATCGGCCTGGCGCAGAATATTCTGGAGTCGGTTGAAGATCTCGAACCGGATCAACATCCGGTGGATGAGCGGGATCGTGCTCAGCAGCTCTTCGCGAATGATCGCGATCTCGCGGCGGCTCGCCCCACCACGCTCCTGGACCAGCTTCTTCAGCTGATCGTTGACCTTATTCCGGTAAGCGTCGGTATCGCGGCTGACAAAGAAATAGATGGCCACCGTCAAAAAGAAGAAGGTCGCCGCGACAAAGATTATCTCAAGGTAGAGCAGTGTCATATTGCTAATCGATTAACCAAGCCATTCTCAGGCGACCAGTCCCCTCCAGGGTGGCCAGCTGACCGGGGCCAGCTGTCTGGAGCCAGCTGACTGGGACTAGAACGCCGCCTCGAAGAGCTGCGGCGGCAGCTTGAAGCCAAACTGTTCGAGCCGGTCCGAGAAGCGGGGACGAATCCCGGTTGGCCGGAACTGGCCCTGCACCTCGCCCCGCACCCCGACGCCGGTCCGGACAAACTTGAAGATCTCCTGCATGGTGATGATCTCGCCCTCCATGCCGATCACCTCTGAGACGCTCATCACCTTGCGGGTTCCGTCGCTGAGACGCGAGACCTGGAGGATCAGGTTGATCGCGGAGCAGATCTGCTGACGCATCGCCTTGTCGGAGATGCGCAGGTTGGCCATGGCGATCATCGTCTCGAGCCGGGCCAGCGCGTCACGCGGTGTGTTGGCGTGGATGGTCGTCATGCCCCCATCGTGGCCCGTGTTCATGGCCTGGAGCATGTCGATCGCCTCTTCGCCACGAACCTCGCCGACGATGATGCGGTCGGGTCGCATTCGGAGAGCGTTCTTGAGCAGCGAGCGCTGGGCAATCTCGCCCCGCCCTTCGATGTTCGGCGGGCGCGTCTCGAGCCGCACGACGTGTGGCTGCTGCAGCAGCAGCTCCGCCGAGTCCTCGATCGTCACCAGACGTTCATTGTGCGGAATGAAGCCGGAGAGCGAATTGAGCATGGTCGTCTTTCCGGCGCCGGTTCCACCCGAGATGAGGATGTTCAGTCGCGATTTGACGCACGCTTCGAGGACCTGTACCAGCTGTGGCGTGAGGGCCTTCAGATCGATCAGATCCTTGATCGTCAGCGGTTCGGACCCAAAGCGACGAATCGAGAGGACCGGACCGTCGATCGAGAGGGGCGGAATGATCGCGTTGACGCGCGAGCCATCCTGCAAACGGGCATCGACCATCGGCGATGACTCATCGATTCGGCGTCCGACGCGGGAGACGATCCGGTCGATGATCTGCAGCAGATGCGCATCATCACGGAAGGCGATATTGACCTTCTCCAGTCGGCCCCGGCGCTCAATGTAGACGCTCCGCGCCCCGTTGACCAGAATATCGGAGATCGTCTTGTCGGCGAGCAACGGCTCGAGCGGCCCCAGTCCGAAG
>Ga0209972_10002813_pt1 | contig 13962 bp, 13 predicted proteins | sample NOAtaG_7_FD_187302 | JGI IMG/M metagenome (GOLD analysis project Ga0209972, IMG submission 187302) | Freshwater lake microbial communities from Lake Erie, under a cyanobacterial bloom - NOAA_Erie_Diel1S_2200h metaG (SPAdes) (version 2) | ecosystem: Environmental > Aquatic > Freshwater > Lake ... | reverse complement strand
GGCGGGGTCTCGCCGGTAGCCGGCGCGGCGGGCGACGGGCTGGTCCGGGCGATAACCGGGAAAAGCCCCTCTGCTCCCAGTCAACCAACGGCGCATCGGAAACATCGGATGCCATCAGGAACATGCACGACCTCCAGAAAGCCTCCTGCCTGATCTGTGCCGCCATTGCGGTCCCATCCCATACGTCGATGACAGGGCTGGCCTGGCCAGTCCCACCTGACCTGCTTCTGGTGCAGTATCAGCAATAACCCTTATGAAGCCCTCTCGCTGCGCCGGGATACGTAAAAACCCCTATCGTTGGTCTTGTACGCACAGAGCTAGATGCTGAGGGACTTTGTTAAAGCTGACAAAGCCGTTTCAGAACAGGAGAAGCAACGCCATGGGTATTCGTGATCTCTCGATTTGCATTTCTTCGCTTGAGTCCGACTACGGATTGATCGACCAGGCGACTAGTCTCGCTGACGGTTGGGAAGCACACCTGAGCTGCTGCGCGATTGGTGTGCAGCCGGCGCCAATCTTCAGCGATGGCATGATGCTCAGCGGCCAGGTCGAGTTCCAGGCTCAGATGGAAGCGGCCCAAGAACACATCCGCGCCTTCAGGAGCCACCTCAAAACGCACCTTGAGAGGAAGGCGAGTAGCCTGGAGATCCGCAACACGCTGACATTTGATACGGCGATTGCAGGGACAGTTGCTGTCTTTGCGCGCTACTCGGACCTGGTTGTCGCGCGCATGCCTTCAAAGCCGGACCGGGATCTGCATGGCGAGATCATTGAAGGCGCGCTTTTCGGCGCCGGCCGGCCAGTGCTTACGCTTCCGAAAAAGTGGAAGCCCGGACCGTTGGGAAAGAAGGTAGTTCTCGCCTGGGATGCCAGCCGCGAGGCGTCGCGCGCCATTCACGATGCGCTTTCCATGCTGGCGCCAGGGGCCGAAGTCTGCGTCGTGACGGTCGATGCAAAGGTCGGCCCTGACCAGCATGGCGCATCACCGGGCCTCGACATTTCGACCCACCTTGCCCGGCACGGTCTGAAAATGACCGTCCAGAACGCGGACAGTCTCGGCAAGACGGTTGGCGAGCGGCTCGTCGAAGCCACACGGGGATTTGGCGCCGACATGATCGTGATGGGCGGCTACCGGCATCCCAAGCTGGCTCAGCGCGTCCTGGGAGGCCCCACACAGTTCCTGGTCTCGAAATCACCGGTCCCGGTCCTGCTTTCGCGTTGACCGCGTCGGGCTGAGCACTGAACAGGGCCCTAGCAAAACGTCAGGCGCCCGGCGCCTGATCTGCGTCGCCCTTGCGAAAGGACACCTGTGCAAACGTGGACCCGGAACTCCTTCAACGGCTGACAGCGGCACTCGCCATCGGCGCGCTGATCGGGATCGAGCGCGGCTGGAAGCAGCGCAGCGAAGCGCCCGGCTCACGCGCAGCCGGCCTGCGGACCTTCACCCTCGCCGGGCTTCTCGGCGGGCTAGCCGCCATCCTGGGTTCAGACCTCGGCGGCGCCGCCTTTGCGGCGATCGCCCTTGCTTTCTCGGTCCTGTTCGGGATGTTCCAGTGGCGGGATAACTCGGCTGACCAAGAGTTTTCTGCCACCAGCACGGTTGCAGGTCTCCTGACATTCGCGCTCGGCGGCCTCGCTGGCCTTGGTCATCTGCACGAAGCAGCCACGGCCGGCGTTGCCGCTGTCTGCATCCTCGCCTTCAAGGACAGTCTGCATGCCTGGCTGCGCGGCCTGACATGGCCGGAAATCCGGTCAGCTCTTCTAATCCTTGCAATGACTTTCATTGCCCTGCCGCTCCTGCCCTCGGCGCCCGTCGATCCCTGGGGCCTGATCCGGCTGCGCGAACTCTGGTTCCTCACCATCCTGATCGCGACGATTTCCTTCGCGGGCTATATTGCCGTCCGCTTGCTCGGAAAGCGCGCAGGTCTTGCCGTTGGGGCCGTGGCTGGATCGGTGGTGTCCTCAACGCTGACGGTTGCAGAACTGGCGAGGCGTCGGCGCCAGGGCTCGCTGACCTTGCTTGATGCAACCGCCGCAGCGTCGCTGACAACACTGGTCATGCTGGTTCGGATCCTCCTGCTTGTGGTTTTCCTGGCGCCGCAGCTCGTGGACTTGGTCCTGCCGGTGCTGGGCGCATCTGCCGCCGTCGGCGCGGCGGGCGCCCTCTACCTCCTGCACCCGAGGGCCGCCACAACCGAAGAGCGGTTGTTGCCAGACCTGAAAAGCCCGCTCGACCTGCGATCGGTCGCGGGCTTCGCGCTGCTGATCGGCGGGTTGAACATCTGTGTCGCCCTCGGATCCCGCTGGGCCGGCGAATTCAGCTTGCTCCCGCTGGCCGCGCTTGGCGGCCTCGCCGATGTGGACGCTGTCATGCTCAACGTGACACGCCTGTCGGAGCCGGCCCCCTATCTTGCCGCGAGCGCCATCTTGCTTGCGGCAGCTGCAAACATGGTGAGCAAATCTGTCCTCGCCTTTGTCGTAGGCGGCGCGCGCTTCGGCGCCTGCTTTTCTGCTTCAGCCATGTGTGTCGTTGTGGCCGGAACGGCGGCTCTGGCCTATGCTTAGCGCTTATACCTGAAGACCGGCATGGTCCGGGGCAGGCCTGCGCGCGGGCCAAAACCCGTCAAGAAGGCGACTGGCCGCGTCAATTCCGGCGCCGGCGGACAGGCTGGTTATCGCTCAGGGACCGGTCGGGATAAAGCACGACATCGTCACCCGCCGACAGACCCGCGACAATCTCTGCTTGGCCCTGATTCTGGTGGCCGATTTCGACGCGCGTCAGCTGTGCCCGCCGACCGTTGATCCGAAACACAGACCAGTCTCCCTGAACCCGGAAAAGGGCTGAGACTGGCACCTGCAGGACATCCGGCGACGCCCATGTGGTCACAGCCGCATCAACCCGGAACCCATCGCCCAGGACATGGTCTGCCGGAGCCTCTGCGAGATCGATGACAACATTTACGCGTTGCTCTTCAACGCCAAGTGCCGAGATTTTCAGGAATCCCGAGGGCTCGACAGTCCGGACGCGGCCAGCGAGCGTCTGGCCGCCCCAGCCTGTCAACTGAACATCCGCCCCCGGACGAAACTGAGCCGCATCCTCGGAGAGGAACTCTGCAACGACCTCCAGGTTTTCAGGGTCTGCGATTTCCAGAATGGCCGTTCCGGCCGCGACCATTGTTTCACTCTGGACATGGACGCGCAGGATGGTGCCGCTGGCAGGCGCCCGTATTGCGCGCAATCCTGACGCACGCCCCGCCGCCCCCGGAGGATCAAGGCGCATCCTGGCGCCGCTCCGGTCGGCTTCCGCCACCGCCTTGGCTGCCCGGGCAGCCGCGACACGCGCCGAGGCCGCGTCAAGGTTCATCGCGGCCTTGTCGATCGCGCTGCGGGAGACGACCTGCCTTTCGAACAAGACCCGTGTCCGTTCGGCGTCCCTTGCCGCGTCCACCTTGACCGCTTCGGCTTCGGTAAGCTGAGCCTGCGCAAGGTTCAGAGCGGCAGTGGCGGCCGCTAGCGCCGCTTTCGCCTCGGCCCGCGTACGCGGATCGAGCAAGGCAGATTCGGAAGGATCCAGAACGGCAACCACATCGCCTTTCCGCACGGCTTCCCCGGTCCGGTTCCCGATCCGCTGGAGGTGACCCGCCAGCGGCGCCGTTATCACATAGAGGTCCCGGACACGGGTCCTGCCTTCTGCCCTGACGTCCACGACGAGTTCACCGCGTGTGACCTGGCCGACGTCAACCAGCACGGCTTTTGGCCAGAATGCGTAGGCAAGCAGCGCGGCGAGCAAGACACTTGCTCCTGCCCAGAACACGACACGGAAACCTGGTTTGAATGGCTTGATCGTCATTTTTTCAGTCCGAACCTCATGCGCTTTTCAGCGCCTCTACCATGTTAATCGAATCGATCCGCTGTCTGACAATCAGTCCCGAGAGGACAACCGTGCCGATCACGATCAGGCTGGCGGTCGCCATGGTGGCCGGCTCGAAGGCGACCGGCAGGCGAAAGAGATCGGAGCCCATCGCCTCAGCGAAATAGATGGACAGAAGGCTGCCAGCTGCGAGGCCGGCCGGGACCCCGACCAGGGTCAGGAGAGCGACTTCTCCCAGAAGGATGTAGGAGACAGCCGCCTTCGAGAAGCCGAGTATGCGCAAGGATGCCAGTTCACGCTGGCGTTCCGTGAAGCTGATGCGCACCGAATTGTACACAACGCCGAGGGCGATCATGGCAGCGAACAAGGCGAAAATGGTGAGCGAGACGCCGATATTCTCATTCATCAGGGCCCTGAGCCGGTCCTCGGATGGTCCCAAAAAGGAAACTGTTGCGACGCCCGGCGCCTGCACGAGTAGTTTTTGAAGCCCGGCCTCTGCGGCCGGGTCGACCTGGAGATAGGCCCCGGAAATGACAGCTCCCTCGCCAAGGATACGGTTCATCTGCGTGATGTCCATCAGGGCGGCGGAGCCGAGATAAGTGCGCGCCAGCGCAGTGACCTGAACCTTGCCTGTCGGGCGCCTGCCTTCGGTAACTTCAAGTTCGAGCCACTCGCCCGCGCCAGACTTCAGTTTGCGCGCAAGGTCTTCCGACAGGACCAGACCGGCCAGAGGCGGTGGCACGTCATGGCCCGATGCGTCGATCAGCCTGGAGCGTTCACTGCCAGGAGCGGCTCCAATCAGCGCAACCCGTTCGGCAGCCGTTCCTGAGCGCAGTTTCGCTGTCGCGACCCGGAACGGCTCGGCCGCCAGCACACCCGGCACCCGCCGCAGGTCGTGCAGCGCGTTTGGGCCACGCGGCTCGGTGAAGGTCACGAGCGCGTCATAACGGTTTGCTTCACTGAAATAGCTGGAGATCATGCGCTCCATGCCATCCATCATCACGAGGACAGACAGGAGCAGCGCAAGGGAGGCGGCAATGCCGCCTGCGGTGACCAGTGCGCGTCCCGGCCAGCGTATGATCTGCCTCAGGATCATCCGCGTCTGCTGGTCTATCCAACGTGCCCGTGTGATCGCTATTCCGGCAGCCTTGGAATAATCCGGGGGCGGCGGAGGGGTCATGGCGTCCGCCGGGTTCAGGGCAACGGACGCGCGCACGGCGAGGAGGCCGGCACCCACGACCGAGAGCGCAGACACCGCACAGACCAGCACATAGTCCGCGGCCGCTGCCCGAAACAGGAGGAAGGGGAAATCGTAGTAGCGGATGTAGAGTTGCGCCATTTCACGGCCGAACCAGATACCGAGCAGGACGCCGATCAGGAGGCCGAGTAAACCGATCAGTCCAACAAGCTTGAGGAAGTGCAACAAGACTTGCCCGTCGGCGTACCCGTAGGCTTTCAGGAGGCCGATGGCCGGGCGTTGAACCAGGACCAGCCGTGAGATGACGACATAGACCAGAACCGCCCCGACGCCGAGGAACACGGGCGGGACGACACGGCCCAGCGTCCGGAGCTGATCGACTTCACTGGATACAAAAGCGTCCGAAACCTGGTCGCTGCGGTCATACGCGCCGACCGCGCCATAGGCGGCAAGCTCACGGTCAAGCCGCCCGAGGATGTCCGGCACGCTTGCTTCACGCGACAGACGGAGTACGGCCTCATTGAAAGCCCCTTCCCAGCCGGCGAGTTCGGCAAGCGTCCGGTCGCCCATCCACAGGACACCAAAGCGCTTTTCATCTGGCACGAGCTCTCCAGGGGCAATCGCATACACATGCTCGGGTGACATCACGAGCCCGGTGACCAAAACCTGGACCTGGCGCCCACGGATGATGAACGAGATGTGATTGCCCGGCACGATACGGTGCGCTTCAGCAAATCGCTTGAGCACAACCGCCTCATCCCGCCGTCCGCTTGCCGGAAGGCGTCCCTGGGAGACATGCAGCCGGTTGACCGAGGGTTCGTGCGATTCCGGGATCGAGATGACTTCGCCCAGCACCGGAGCCTGGCTGGCCGGCATGTCGATGCGGATCCCGAACCGTAGTCGTCCCTCGATCGCCTGGATACCTGCAATCGTCCGGAGGCTGTCGATCTCGCCCCGCGGAGCCCGAACGACGGGCGCCCAGACATCGGCCATCAGGTTGCGCTCGTAGTATGCGCGCCGCGTTTCTTCCAGGGAGGTTACAAGTCCCGACGACAGCAGTTGGACCGAGACCCCGCCGGCGATTACCAGCGCAATTGCAATTGCCTGGATGCGCATACCGCGGAAGTCGCGAAACATCTTGCGATCCAGCATCCCGACTGAACTCGACGAGGAAGATCGGCCTACCATGTGATGTTCCTTGGACTGATTGGCGCGGGGTTCACCCTGGTCTCCCGCACCTTGCCGTCCGCGAAGACAACGACCCTGTCAGCAATTTCAGCGACACTGGCATTGTGTGTAATGATCAGTGTTGTGGCGCCAATGCTGTGATTGACGTCAACAAGGGCTTCAAGGACTTTCACGCCAGTCGCAGAATCGAGCGCGCCCGTGGGTTCGTCGCACAACATGACCGTGGGCTGCTTGGCAACAGCCCGGGCGATCGCAACGCGTTGCTGCTCGCCCCCCGACAGCTGCGCCGGAAAATGGTCCATCCGGTCGCCCAGGCCCACGAGTGCAAGCGCATCGGCCGGAGCGAGCGGCGCTTCGGCAATCTCGGTGATCAGGGCAACATTTTCCCAGGCCGTCAGGCTAGGCATGAGATTGTAGAACTGGAAGACGAAGCCGACATGCCGGCGGCGATATTCCGTAAGTTCGGCGGACGAGGCTCTTGAAAGGTCTGAGCCGCGGAACAGGACTTCACCGGCTGTGGCCTGGTCGAGCCCGCCAATGATGTTCAGGAAGGTCGATTTCCCGCTGCCAGAAGCTCCGAGTATCACGACGAGTTCACGCTCCGGGATCTGCAGGTCTACCCCGCGCAGAGCCTCGACGGCTGCGGGCCCCTTCCCGTAAGTCCGCCGAAGGCCACGAACATCGAAACAGGCGGTGTCCGGAGCTTCACTGATGGTCCGGTGCACGTGGTGAGACTCCCAAATTCAGAGAAGAGGACCGGGATCGCCGAACAGGTTGCCAGCCTATCCCGCCGCCCTGACCAATGCCATTCGATACGCCGCAAGCGCGAGGAACCCGACCGCTCTTTCGCCATCTGCCGGGAACGCCCCGGCCGACTGCCGCGGCCGGGGCGGATGACCCCGCCTTGATGGAGCAGGAACCACGAAGATGGCATCGGTGTTTTCCCTGATACCCCCAGGGGAACTTGCGCGCTCGAAACAATCCGCATCGGAACCTGCCGGCATCACCCGCCCGGCTTGAGCCATGATTGCAGGCCGGCCAGCCTTCCGAAGCGGGGCTTGTCGCGGTTCTGGCGCAAAAGGGTTCTGCCAGCAGACGGCGGGTTCGCTTCAGGCGGTCAACACTTCAACAGGCATCTCGGCCAGACGCTGAAAAAGCCTTCGCCGGCGTGCCAGGGGCCACCAGCCATAGAGGAATATCTCAAGCGGGCGCCAGTTTGCGACCCATCCCAGGATGATCAAGCCTTCCGAAAGGATGCGTGCCGCAGAGCCGCTCCCCAGAAGCATAACTGCAACCTGCCCGCCGAGGACGCACGCTATCAGCGTTGCGAGCCCAATCATCAGCGATGTTCGTCCTACGCCAAAGAGTTCGTCTATGTCGCCTTTGACGCGCCGGGCGCGCTGGCGGAAATGATTGGAGAATGCCACCTGCAGCTGTGAAAGGTCGTGCTGTCCTGATTGGGGTATATGCAGGATGAGCCGTATCGGGTTGCGGCGGGGCAATTCCCTCGCCCATTCCACGATGAAGTCTTCGGCTGTCTTTGATAGGTCACGCGAAGGCGTCGGAAAGGGGTCCAGCGGGTCGAACAGGAGGGCAATGTTCTCGATCCTGAGTTCGATGACGGATTCAGTTGAGACCAGTCCATCGGTCATGGGACATCACCTCTTCACAACCACCAGGCTGGCAGCCGGAGCGCCTCAACTGTCACGCGGAATGCGGCGCAGTTCAAGCTGCAGGTCCTCTCCCGTGCACGCCAGGCCTGGAACGGAACCGATTGCTGCCTCCTGCATAGTCCTGGACTGCAGCGTATATCTGGCAAAGAAGGACCGTCTAGCTCTCCGTTTCGTTGACCTGGTGTGTTGCTCCGTATACGGTTCTTCGTGCGTTTCTTTTGGTTTGAGTGACCTGCTCCAGGTACTTCGGACCGGTGATTGCTTGGGTCTCAGAGCAAAGAGATGTGCGATTCTCCAAATGAACGACCCGGATCAGGGGGCTGGGTCACGATCCAATCGTGTCGTCCGGCGGCACTACTGCCACCAGGCTGGAGATCGCCGATTCCGGTCACTGATGCTGTGCCACCGCACGACTTCTCGCAATTGGTCAGGGTTCACTTCTCCCCTGACCAATATCTGTTCAAATGAACCGAGCCGCCTCTCAGTGAGACATGAAGAGTGGAACTTCTGTTTTGTCGAGTATGTGGCGCGTGGCGCCCCCGAGAACGAATTCTCTCAACCGCGAGTGTCCGAAGGCGCCCATGACTAGCAGGTTTGCCTTGTGACTGTCGGCGCGCTCCAGAAGTGCGTCACCTATCTTTCTTCCCGAAACATCGAACTCGTCGACTTCCGCAATTATCTCGTGCGCGGCAAGATAGGTCAGAAGTGACGCCGCCGGATGGCTTGATGGAATGGCCTTCTCCCCCCGCCCGACGAGGATATGAACCGACTTTGCGGTCTTCAGCAAAGGCAGAGCATCTCCGACTGCGCGCGCAGCCGATCGGCTCATGTCCCAGGCGATCACGACGGTGCCCGGCGAAAATGCCTCCGATCGCGTGTCGGGATGCAGAAGGCAGGGCCGACCCGTCGCGAACAGCCAGGGCTCGATTTCGGCCAGGTCTGCAGGTGCACCGCGCGGCAGGCCAAGCAGGCAAAGGTCGCTGGTTCGCCCATATGCAACCAGAGACGATGCGCCCGCCGGCCAATCGACACTTACGGCCGTCGTCTGCAATCTTACACCGGCCGCTTCGCATCTCTGCTTGAGATGGATCTCAAGTTCGGTTCGCTTTGCTGAGATCATGTCTTCCACGCCCTGGGCGATACCGGCGATCATCTTGCCGGCAAGCCAGCTCGACGGCGCCTGGACATCGACCTGCGGAATCGTGACGTCGAGCGCTGCTCCTGCGGCTTTCGTGAACGCACACGCATAGTCGATGGTGGCAAGCGATGTTGGCGAGGCATGCGGACTAATATGAAAGTGAATGCGGCGGTAGGCCAACTTTGGAAACTCCTTTGGCGTGAGCGTGCCACCCGGGGCTTTCGATCCATCTTGGGCCGCGTGTCGCCAGTTTCAGGAATCGACCTGACGGACTCCATACGTAGTTCTCCATAGGATCAGAGCTTGAACCGCGCCGGGTTTGCCGGAGGCCATTTTCTTTGAGAGAGTGGACCTATGACAGAGAAGAAGCAGAGACCTCCTTACTCGCCTGAGGTGCGTGAGCGAGCCGTTCGGATGGTGATGGAACATGGCGGCGAGCACCCGTCGCAGTGGGCGGCGATCGTCTCGATTGCCGGCAAGATCGGGTGCGTGCCGCAGACGCTGCATGGCTGGGTCGCGCAGGCCGAGCGAGACGCCGGCAAGCGGTCCGGGCCAAGCACTGAGGAGCGCGAACGGATCAAGGCGCTGGAGCGCGAGAACCGCGAGCTTCGCCAGGCGAACGAGATTCTCCGGAAGGCGTCGGCATATTTCGCACAGGCGGAGCTCGACCGCCGACCGAAGACATGATCGCATTCATTGACGATCACCGCGATGTTTATGGGGTCGAGCCGATCTGCAGGGTTCTGCCGATTGCCCCATCTACCTATCATGAGGCGGATGCGCGGCGGCGGCGCCCCGAACGCAGGCCGCCGCGCGTCCGCCGGGATGAGGCGCTGAAGCCGGAGATCCTTCGGGTCTTCAACGAGAACTTCACCGTCTATGGCGCCAACAAGGTCTGGCACCAGATGAAGCGGGAAGGTTTTGACGTGGCACGTTGCACCGTCAGGCGCTTGATGAAGGCCATGGGATTGCAGGGCATTATCCGCGGCAAGCCGCATCGCACGACCTACAGCGACAAGGCAGCGCCGTGCCCGCTCGACCATGTGAACCGCAACTTCAAGGCCCCGGCCCCGAACAGGCTCTGGGTCAGCGACTTCACCTACGTCTCGACCTGGGCAGGCTTTGTCTATGTCGCCTTCGTGATCGATGTGTTCGCCCGCCGCATTGTCGGCTGGCGGGTCAGCAGGACAGCGCATGCGAGTTTTGTGCTCGATGCCCTTGAGCAGGCCCTGCACGACCGAAGACCGGGTATCGGAAGCGGCCTTGTTCATCACTCTGATCGCGGCAGCCAGTATGTCAGCATACGGTATACGGAGCGTCTGGCAGAAGCAGGCCTTGAACCATCCGTCGGCAGTGTCGGTGACAGCTATGACAATGCCCTCGCCGAGACGATCAATGGACTCTACAAGGCCGAAGTCATCTGGCGGAAAGGCCCGTGGAAATCCATGGACGCAGTCGAATACGCCACGCTCGAATGGGTCGACTGGTTCAATCACCGCCGCCTGCTCGAGCCGATCGGCAACATCCCTCCGGCAGAAGCCGAGGCCAACTACTTTGCAGCGCTGAAGGAAAACGCTATCGCTGCATGACTCCAACCAAACAGCCTCCGGGGTTACCGGCGCAGTTCAGAGGCAGCAAAGGGACAGGCTGGAGTTCGCCGGAAGCGGACATCGGTGACTTTACCGGCCGACCTCCAAGGGCAATATACTGTCAATGCAAGTCCGGAACTGGCCTCTATCAGCTCGAAGAGCCTTAGCATGGGCGCTTATCCTGTTGTCGTTTGCAATCGCAATCATTCCACTCTCGCTGCTAACTTTTGGCCTAGGCTCAGTGCTAGGGGAGCCAGTGAGTTGGGTGGGGTTGCTCGCAGGCTACTCGTTGGCAATCACGATCCCGACGACTCTGATAATCGTAAGCCTTACTACTCTTCAGATAAACAAGGGGCGCCGAGCAAATCTCGGCTTCGCAATCGTGATTGGAACGGTATTCGGCCTGTTGGTCGGAACCGGGCTCGTGTTTGTGACCGGTGGATACTCATTGCTTTCTGCGCCTGCGGTTGGCCTTCTTACTTCTGTCGGTACGTGGGCATTGCAGTCTCGGAAGTCGATCAACACCCCGGATGTTCACTCCAACCCGTAGGCTGAGCACGAGCGAAAGCCATTCGCTAGTTCCCGAGTTCGACTTCGGCCTCAAACGCCCAAATGCGGATTGGCGACAATGTCCGCAGTGGGCCAAACCAAGTCAACCAGTCTGTCAGCTGGGAACGACCATTTTGTCTCCGGAAACGGACGTTGGACAACGGCAGTAGCCTCGTCCATTTTTTTAATCCGTCAGCAGAGCAAATTCGACTGGACTGGCCCCGCATTCGGAGCATTGGTCGGTCGCGTGGCGCACGGCTAGCGCCACCGCGTCACACCCGCCCGCAACCGGGCCTTCAGGTCGTGGAAGCAGAAACCTGCTTTCTCAACCTTTGAAGGAGAACAATATGGCCAGACGCAAACCCGCAGCCCCTGCCCCCGTCTTGACCGGCCCAAAGTCCGAGCAACTCAAGATCCTGCTTGCCAGCGCCGCTGGTGAAACCATCGCTAATCTCGCCGCCAAACTCGGCTGGCAACCCCACACGACGCGGGCTGCGCTCACCCGGCTCAAGCAAGCCGGCATCACCGTCGAAAAAATGGAAGCGGCTGACGGCTCCCGCCAGTCCCGCTACCGGATCGCGAGTAACCAGAAATGACCAGCTCCGATCAACAGGATACTTTGCCCCGCGGATCGCTGGTCAAACAGTACAAGGACCTCACCCGCGCCGAGGTACCCGTGAGCATGAGCAGCGCCCTGCTGAGCGCCATCGTCGCCTATGAAACCCAGGCCGCCCGAAAGGGCGGCCTGCCCGTGCGCCTAAGGAACCAGCTCCAGTCGATCGCAGAGAACGCACCGCTTGCATTGGCGGCGCCCTCGCTTCGATCCGGCGCGCGGCTTGTCCGCGACTGGAACGGCGCCTCGCACGTTGTCGATGTCGTGAAGGGCGGGTTCATCTATCGCGGACGCAAGTACAAGTCACTCTCCGCCATCGCCCGGGAGATCACAGGCGCCCGCTGGTCAGGGCCCCGCTTCTTCGGCCCGAAGCCCTCAGAATGAACGAGCCCCAAAAGCCAACGCGCCGCACGCTGCGCTGCGCCATCTACACGCGCAAATCCTCCGAGGAAGGTCTCGACCAGACCTTCAACTCGCTCGATGCGCAGCGGGAGGCCTGCGAGAGCTATATCGCCAGCCAGCGCCATGAAGGCTGGAAGCTCGTTCCGGTTCGCTATGACGATGGTGGCCTCTCCGGGGGCACGCTGGAGAGGCCTGCCCTGAGGCAGCTACTTGCCGACATCGATGCGGGTAAGATCGACCTCGTCGTGGTCTACAAAATCGACCGGTTGACGCGCGCGCTCGCCGACTTCGCGAAGCTGGTCGAGCGGTTCGATGCGGCGAACTGTTCGTTCGTGTCGGTGACGCAGGCGTTCAACACATCCACCAGTATGGGGCGTCTGACGCTTAATGTGCTGCTCTCGTTTGCTCAGTTCGAGCGCGAAGTCACCGCCGAACGCATCCGGGACAAGATCTCGGCCTCGAAAAAGAAGGGCTACTGGATGGGCGGGTTCACCCCGCTCGGCTACTCACTGCATCCGGACCCGCACACTCGCAGTCTGGTCATTCATCCCCAAGAGGCTGACATCATTCGCGGCCTGTTCGATCTCTACGACGAACGTGGCTGCACTAACCTGGTTGAAGCGGAAGCAGCAAGGCGGGGCTACCGCACGAAGCTTCGAACGCATGGCGACGGGAAGATCACAGGCGGCCTGCTGCTGCGCTGCGGGCACATCCACTTCCTGCTGCGCAATCCGGTTTATGTCGGCCGTATCCGTCACAAAGATGAGATCCATCCGGGCCTTCACCCGCCGATCGTCGACCTCGATCTCTGGGACCGGGTGCAGGCGAAGCTCGAGAGCCGACGGACACGTGGCCGACGATATAGCATAGGCGAGACGCCATCGCTGATCGGCAAGCTCTATGATGAGACGGGTGACCGTCTCACACCCAGCCACGCCAACAAGGGCACACGCCGGTATCGTTACTACCTGTCTTCGAGACTGCTGAGCGCGCGAAGCAAGATCCCGGACGGATGGCGTCTGCCGGCGACGCCACTCGAACAGCAAGTCGCCGCAGCGATCACGACGCATCTCAACCAGGTCGCCTCCCATCTTCTGAAGGCCCCCACCCCATCATCGCTCGAAAGGGTGCAGCCCCGGCTGCAAGACATCTGCCGGCCCGGAGTGGTCCTGGGGTTGCTGGAAACCTGCCGCATCGCACCGGGCCGGCTGGCGCTACAGATCTCGGCCAAATCGCTCGCCGAGAGGCTGGGGGTTGATGTCGATGATCTGGCGACCAACCCCCTGACGTTCGAGGTTGGATTTCAGGTGAGGCGCCGCGGTGTGGAATCCCGCCTGGTCATCGGCGCCGGAACACCCCGGACCGACGAAAAACTGATCCGCGCAGTCGCTGTCGCTCATTCCTGGCTTGCCGACGTGCGCGCCGGCGTCTCGATGACCGAGATCGCCAAGCGTCAGACCTGCACGCCGGCATTCATCCGGCAGCGGATCCAGCTCGCGTTCCTGTCGCCGCCCATCACGGCTGAGATCCTGCTCGGTCGCCAGCCTCAGGAGCTTACACTGACCAATCTCGTAGCGAAGGGGTTTCCTTCCGACTGGGATGCTCAGTGGGCGGATCTGGGCTTTGCAGACCGGGCCTGATACCGCGCAGTCTTTCCCTGTTCCTGAAGAAGCTTTCCCTGATCGGCACGGAAAAATCCCTGTTCCTGATTTAGGGAATTTGCGCGCATCACCCTGATTAA
>Ga0209972_10002810_pt1 | contig 13970 bp, 10 predicted proteins | sample NOAtaG_7_FD_187302 | JGI IMG/M metagenome (GOLD analysis project Ga0209972, IMG submission 187302) | Freshwater lake microbial communities from Lake Erie, under a cyanobacterial bloom - NOAA_Erie_Diel1S_2200h metaG (SPAdes) (version 2) | ecosystem: Environmental > Aquatic > Freshwater > Lake ... | reverse complement strand
GCTCGACTCCATACCCAAAGCAGTACCCGACAGGATGTTCGTGGCGGCACCCGTTTGCGAGGCAGCACTGACCTCTTTGACGGGCTTATGCGCTGTCGAGGTGTAATACTCGGTCAACTTGTCGAGGGCAATGGCCAACAATATACCAGCAACCGTTGCCAAGAACGGCTTCCAGTCAACTGCACCGGTAGCAGGGTCAATCATGTAGAACTGCGTCACGGCCGCAAATCCAACAACAGACACCGCAGCAGCCAAATAAAAGCCTCGGTTCATGGCGCCCATGGCATCGCGCTTGATCTCGTCGGTTTTGACGACGGTATTACCAATCAGCGAGGCAATGACACCAATACCGCGCAAAATCAAGGGGAAGATGACAAAGCGCATGTCGTATTGACCATCACCCATCACGCCCATGACGGCATCACCAAGCACAATACCGAGAATCAAGGCTGAGACGATCGTCACCTCAAAGCTCTCAAAGACGTCCGCAGCCATACCAGCACAATCACCGACATTGTCACCGACCAAGTCTGCAATGACGGCCGCATTGCGTGGATCATCCTCGGGAATGCCGGCCTCGACTTTGCCAACCAAGTCAGCACCGACGTCAGCGGCTTTGGTGTAGATACCACCACCGACACGCATGAAGAGGGCAATCAGCGACCCACCAAACCCGAAGCCGAGCAATGCGTCAGGTGCACTAATGTCGTACACCATGAAGATGAGTGTACCGCCCAGCAATCCAAGACCGACTGTCAGCATACCAGTGACCGTACCAGAACGGTAGGCGACTTGTAGCGCTGGATTATAGCCCTGCCGTGCAGCTTGGGCGACACGCACATTTCCTTCAACTGCGACATTCATGCCCACATACCCGACAGCATAGGAGAAGAACGATCCCATCAAAAAAGCGACAGCACGCCCAATGGCGACCCACCAGAGTGCGGCCTCTTCGGTGCCGAAACGCTCAACAGCCTCACGCGTGGGAGGAATGATAAGCACACTTGCACCAAGCACAAAGGTCAAGATGGCAATTAAAATTGCAATGGTGCGGAATTGCCGACTCAAATAGGCGTTGGCACCAGCCTTGATGAATCCCCAGACCTCTTGCATGCGCTCTGTGCCTTTGTCCTGGGCCAGAATCTGGGCCCGCAGGATAAAAGCATAGGCGATACCGAGCAATGACATGCCCAGCACCGCCCAGACGGCTGACTGTTCGAACAGCGTTAAGTGTTGCATTTGTCTCCTCATTTGATCTAATGCGCGGATCCGGCCTCGTTGCCGCTTTGCGCCGCCGAGATAACTCTAGCCCGACGGATCCTATCCATATTGGGCGCTATATACGTGTATGGATAGTTTGAAGCAACCCGATTGTAGCATATTTTCTGCTGGTTGTCTGCACTTTATTGTCTGTTTTTGATATATGCTACTGATGCACATCCCTCTACCCTATAAACATACTCGCGAATGATTGTCAAACGTTATCACACTTCTGATGGCACCGTTAATGTGAGTATCGCCACTGTCGCACCAGTCGAGGCACGCGTGTATTGCAATCCCGATCCCTCACCAAAAAGCATACGAAGACGGTTATGCACATTGCGTACACCATGTTTCTGCGGTTCGACACTGTCTTGCAATAATGCGTTGATACGTTCGATATCTGCGTGACCTGGGTTTTCAATAGCGTACTGAATGCAGTCTTCGTGCCGGTTACAACTTATCCGTATCACTCCCGTCTTTTGTTGTTGTTCCAAAAATCCATGAAGTACTGCATTTTCGATGATTGGTTGGAGTGTTAATTTGGGGAGACGATAATTCATATACTCATCACTCACAGATACCTGTAACTGAATATCAAGCTGATAACAGAAGTTCTGAATATCAAGATAATCACGGACAATCGCAATTTCATCAGCGAAAGTGACCATCCGATCAGAATCATTGATACTGTAACGCAAAATATTCGAGAGAGATGAGACTACTCGTGGTACATCAGAATCACCGTGGTCAAGTGCCACCCAACTTATTGAGTCTAATGTGTTATACAAAAAGTGTGGATTGATCTGTGCTTGTAACGCACGCAACTCTGCCTGTTTTACACTGACTCCAGTCAGATACACATCGTGAAGCAGCTGTTTAATACGTACGATAAACTCACGATATGCGTCATATAATCGAGCAATTTCAATAGTTTGTGGACGTTCAAGCATCTCCATATCAAAATCTGACTGTTGACGCGACTGTTGCATGACTTGTGATAATCGGACAATTGGACGAGAGACTGAACGCGCGATCACATAGGATACAATCACCACCGCTCCCAATGATACAATCACGAGCGGTATCAAAAATTCACTTAATCGGTGTGTTTGACGTGTAATCTCAGTAAACGGTGTGACACCAAGTAGCATCCACCCAGTATCTAACCACAACACACTAAACAACTGATTATTTGATTGTACTGTTTGATTCGTGCGTGGTTGAACAAATTGATATGATTGCACAAATTGTTGTACATCTGCTGTGTGTGCTGAACCATTCACTCCGTACACAACACGATTAGGGTCAATCAGATAATATGTTGATGCACCATTCATGTCGGTTTGTTGTGTACCCACAATATCAACGACATCAAACTCAAGTAGCAAAATGCCAATATCAGGAATACTTACTGTACCCGATGTACCACGTAACCATACCGCAGCATATATTTTGCTTGGCTTGTTGTTATCCATAAACCAATAGACTTGCCCTTGTGCTCGTTGTGTCTTATCAAAAAACAGCATTTGCCGCGCATCACGCATCGTCAGTACGCGATTCGCCGGAAAAGAGTATGCCGCATATAATTCACTGCGCGGATATTGATCATCAATAAAGAACCAGTAGTTCACCTGATCAAAATAACGACGCAACGGTACATAGACAGACCGTACTAAATAGCGATTGATTTCTTGACGAGAAATTGCGTGATCTACGTAGCTTTCGCTTAGCGGTAACGCAACTTGTTGATACAAAAACTTATCCGTAGTGAGACCAACAACCACTTCATCCACGCGCTGTAATGAGGTATTTACCGTACGTTGATGTTGCTGCATTATGAGGTGCAGATAATCTTGTGCATTACGCACTAATAAATTTGAAAAAAAGAGATAAATGATGGTAATCGTCGTGGTCAACAATACAAAAAAGAGGACACTGACGAGCAAAAATATACGTCGTAATAATGTCGTATTTGTCATAGTGGAAACGATAAATCACGATATTCACTCGGAGTGGATCCGCAAATCCGTCGAAACACCTTTGCAAAATATTGTGCATCCATGTAACCAACTTCACGGCCAACTTCAGCAATAGAACGAAACTTCTCTTGTTTGAGAATGGCGCATGCACGTGCCATACGCATACGCGTAATCGTGGCGTGCACACTTGCGTGCAAATGGGTACGATATATCTGGCACAGATAACTCTGACTCAGGTGAAACTTCTCGGCAATTGTGTAGGTTGAGATCTCTGCATCACAGTAATGTGCATCAATATACTGTTGTATACGCTGTACTAAATGCTCAGTACTTGGATTGCGTTGATGATTGATATGCCGACACACACCGAGATATATTTGCAGAACGTATTCATACACACTCTCAGCCGTATGCAATGTTTGGATGTCAGCGACTCTATCATTCAGCTGTTGACAACCAACCGATGTTGGCAATCCCAACTGATTTGTATGCTGGTAGACAACGGCCACAAGATGAGTGGCGATTTCTTTGGCAACACGCAATTCAAGTGTACTGTTCTTTAAAATACGTCCCAACACATCAAATAGCGTTGCTTCGTTCGTATGCATCAAAGCTTGGCGTAACGCATCAACATCATTCGATGTAAAAAACGCAGAAATTGATGCCGTATATTTATGGGCACGTTGCGCCATCTCAGTCAGAATCTGTGTAAGTTCATTGATTTTCAGGTGATTCATTGGTTTCAGCACGTAATGTTTCACACCAACAGCCATAGCTTTCTGAGCAAAGCTAAAATCATCATACGCAGAAATCACAATAAGCTGCATATCAGGATATGACTGATGGAGTTGATGGCACAATTCGATGCCATCCATTTGTGGCATTTTCACATCAGTGATGACGACATCAGGGTGTAAGGTGCGACACAACTCCAACGCCTCCACCCCATTTTGGGCAGTACCCACACACACACAACCGGTAGACTGCCATGGAATATGACGACGCAAGCCGTCAAGTGCTTTGATATTATCATCGACTAAAATTACCTGCGGCATAGAGGAGCCCTCCGCGGGAGTTATCTGTGCAATGTGTTTATGTGGTGCCTCATTATACTGCAAGTTATGGGATATTTATCCACATACCATCGTGCCGAGCAGAGTCTTTCGCTGCAATCACGGCATGTGTCGGATGTAAATCCCACACAATATCTCGAGTACGCAGAGATTTTTGATTAATGACATCAATTACATGCTGAAATGGATGCGGTTGTACTGGACACTGGAGTGTCGTACGCGATTCATGTGTGATCACATGAACTTCATTGTGTTGCCCTGTCACAATCATCCCATCACGTCCATAAATGCGTAATTCATCATCTGCCCAACGTCCATGTGCACGGGGATTGTAGTAATTTGCGGCAACGCTAGCCACCGCGCCATTACTAAGTCGCGCTGAAATACTGACAGCCATTATTAACTCACCGGATAAATCAGGGTTACCAATTTTGGTTTCAACAGCTGAAATTGCCACAACTCGAAGACCTGTGATATGAGCAATCATTCGCAACGCGTGAATTCCACACTGCATCACCAATCCACCATCAACACCTTCGTCTTGAGGGCGCCAATCAGCATATGGGTACGATTTACGCACACATACTTGACCAATCTCACCAATGAGTCCTTGTGTAATCAGCGGTGCAATGAGCGCATAGGGTGCTTCATCAACACTCCCTGACATTTCAAAAAAGTGTCGACCGACTCGCTGTGCTAATGCAACCACCTCGTAAATATCATCATGAAGCATGAGACATGGTTTCTCTGCGATTACATGCTTTCCGGCCAACAGTGCACGGCGAATGTAATGCACTTGTTGATCACGTCGCGGTGCACAAATCGCGACGAGATGGATGTGTGAATCCTCTAGTAATTCATCAAACGTTCCATATTGTTTTGGTGAAACCTGGCTTGGAACATCACATACCGCAACGATTGTTGCGCCATCCCACAGACTATCAATCGATAACTGATGCCCGTTGTGACCAAACAAGCCAATACCAATCATTGACATACTCCTGACTCTGGCGAAATCGCACGTTGCATGGCGTTAATAACCTGCAATCCGGTAAGAATACGCTCCGCATAGGCCTCAGTCATGCCTTCGGATTGCCACACAGCACGTTGAAATGCGCGCCATTGATACCCAGCACCTTGTGGTGGTGTTTGTGCATTGATGATACGTTGGTCTCCTCCTTGGACAGTCACAAGACTAAGTTGTACTTCACTGCCCAACGTAAACGGTCCTACATTTCGATAGAGCGTACCATTCGCAAAGTTCATCTCGAGGGCACATCGATAATACTGCTGATCGGCAATACAAAACGACGCAAATACACTCCCAATCGCACCATTGGTGTATTGCACTGACAACTGTGCATTATCGGCAGTCGGGCGCTGTGTAAAAACACGCGATTGCATGACTGATACGTCTTGCACATGCGTAAAAAACCACGATAAATCATTGATGAGATAGATGCCTAGCCGAAAAATCGGCGCCACAGGGCAACGTTGTGGGTCATCGTACCAACTCCCATCAGGGACTTCACGATATGAGCACCACGTCGTTGCACGATACGCGATTGGACGGCCAAGATCGTACTTTGTCATCCACGTATGCAATTGTGCAATATCTGGAGTCATTTGTGGTGGTGGCGAATTGAGGTGAACCACACGTCGTGCAGCAATTGCGGCGTGTAATACCGTTTGTGCGACATTCAATTCACCATCAAATGGCTTCGTTGTAATCACATCTCGACCACTATCAATGATTTGCTGGATAAGGAGTGACCGGCCCACAGGTCCTGTAAAAAGCGCAATGGCTTGTATATTCGACTGTTGTAGGATGTCATGCAGATTGGTGTAGCCAGGGACTGCTAAGCGTGCACTCCAGAATGCGACTTTATCGGTCTGCAGATCACAGACGGCAACAATTTCTATGCACGCTGCACCTTCACCAACCAATAATTCGTGCTCAATCATCCAACTACCGAAGTTCAGTCCCACCACTCCAACCCGTATGCGGTTCATGATGACCTTCAATCTCGTTGTTGATCAAAATCAATGTGTGCGAACGCAAAGCGCGACTGTTGGCGATCGAGATTTGGAATTCCAGGGATAACCACGTGCACATCGCCATACATATCGATGATTGACCCTTGTCCACCGTGATAAAACTGATGCCCATCAAACCCACATAAATTGACCGCAGCAAGCGCTCTACGATAGGTTATACACTGACTGATTCCATCCCCAGGAAAGCAGGCAGCGCGCATTTCTTGCATGTAGCGCGTAATACCGTGTTCTGCAAGAATCTCTGTTGTTGTCATACGTTCGTCGCGTGTGCCGCCTGCGCCTGTTGGCAAAAGCATTAATTCAATACCTTGTGCCAAAAAATACGAATTAAGCTGTTTGACACCTAAATCAGCGCAAATCACAATACCGCAACGCACACCTTTGACATCAAAAAACTGCCAGTACGCGTCTTCTGCGTGTACATGACCAATTTCTTCAGTGTCATCAAAAAAGAGTGGAACTGCGGCATCGAGTGGGTATTCACGCGGAGTAACACGGTTTTTGCGCTGCACCACAAACGTACCATTAGGATAGACGACATAGTGTGCCAAAAAGCGTCTACCGTGAGCGTGTTCCACGAATCCTGCCGTAATAACCATATTGGTTTGGTGCGCCACATGTGCAAGATGTGCATAAATTGGACCTTGACCGGCCACCTCTGCGCACGCCAAAATCTCCGGATATCCACCGTATCCAGTTGCACTCATTTCGGGCGTTACTAACAGGTCACATCCGACGCGTGCAGCTTGTTGCGCTGTCAATGTGATTTGTGCGAGATTATGCGCAAGTTCGCCCGGAATAACAGCCAGCGATGCAATCCCAATAGTCAACATTCGCGTCATGATACTATCCTTGCTAATGCTTTGGCAGCCTCGCGGTTTGTGCACCACTCATCAAATGCAAGCGCCATATGCAAAAAAGGAACACTCGCTGGATCGCCAATAGCTCCGAGGGCACGAGCCGTAGCGGCTTTGACTGCAAAATCCTCGTGAGGGTCTGCAAGAAATGCATGCATCATCTCAAGTAACTCGGGTGAGGCGTGTCCTATCACTGCCACTGCAAAAAGTACGGCTTGACGTACACGACCACGACATCGCCATGCATCTTTGGTAGACTCATCGTATGGGTGATCAAACATCACGGTCAGAGGTCCAATCTGTTCGGCCATACGGGTATCACCGGTCCCGTGTGAAAAGTTCACCACAGGTTGCGTATACAGTGGTCGCTGCGATTCAATAATGAGCATTTGATGCAGTACCGTCAGCCATCGCGCGTCAGGGTAGCGGGCAATAGCGATGGCTGCAGCATATCGAATACGCCAATCTTCGTGGGAGGCAGCCTCGCTAATACGCTCTGGCTGTGACAACACCTCCTCCATCAACGCAAAACGACTCATCGACTTTCCTCATTCCATTGAAGCGAATACGGCTCGACATACACAGCATGAGAGCTCTGCACAATCAAGGCACCGTCACGCAGATGACACGAGATAACCTCTTCTTCTTCAATAGGATGAATCCACCACACACCACCACTCAAGCCAATCGTGCCATCACCTCCACCCTCATAATGACTAATTGGGACATCAACGCACATGACGATATCAAGCGTGCGTTGACCAAAAAAATGCGAAGGCAGGGTAACGTGCGGCGCAATTAACTCTGCGGATTGTCGATACGGCGTGAGATCAATCTCCTCGTCATTAAGCCACAACCGCGGATGTAACATCCCAAGTGGTAACTGAATCCAGTTGGCATTTTCTGGTTTGGCGACAATCACACGATACCACCAGCGTTTGATGATGGCCACATCTGCCTCCATATATGGCGGTAGTTGCATATCAAGGGTGATTGTGCTGGCCTGCAGCTGCAGGCGTGCATCTGCATATGTTAGTGAGTCAGTCTCATCAGCAATAGCTGAAAAGTGGCGAATTTGGGCACCACGCTGACGTGTTGACGCCATCCATGCGAGCGTTAGTTGATGCATATGTGTGCCGTGATACACAAAATCAGCAATACCACAACAACCATCAGGTTTGGCAGGATGACCAGTGACTGATTCTGTCACAACGTGTGCATCAACTAAAACCGGAATGAGGTGTAACACCACACCTTCGGGTGACTGTATCTTGACGCCATGTGTTGTCGGCACAAACGAAGGGCGCAACACAAAACGCTGCGTCCACTGATGCTGTTCAGTAGCGCGACACATATCTTCTACGACGAAAAATCGTTGCGCACACAACGTGGTCCTTCGACAGACTGAGGCGATATCCGGCCATCGCTCTTGATATGTTGGTGCAACATCACACATTAGTGATAATGCGTGCGTATCTGCTATGGATGATGCGCGAATCTGCGCCCCATCCGCAAAGTTGCGCATCCCCTCCCATCCATCAACGAGCATAACCGAGTGCGCACCACCACAACCATCACCGTAGTTGTACTCATCGATTTGTCCCATCGTCAGAAAATTCACTTGCCGCACCGTATCAGCAAATTTAAACCGTGCAGCACCAGTTGATGTGGGCGATCCATCAGCCGAAAGTGGCACACCATGTGCATTAAACAGGAGCGCGTTGGGATTCACATGCGCACGCGTCGGCACTACGGGCGTTGAGGCATCCCACATCTGCATGGCGTAATACTGACGGTCAGTGCTGACCAATGCACCACCCACGTGCGCTTGAAACCAGCTACGATTAGTTTTGGGCGTGTGTGCATTGGTGCTATCTGGCCACCAAATCAACGTCCACGGCAAATCATCATATGCCCAACCAGTGCCGATATCGTAACTCCAGAGCGCTTCATGTTCGAGAATATCAGAAAAAAGCGCTTCACCGGTTTTCTTTGCTGCATATGCCAGGGGGGCGCGCACGCCAAATTGATATCCATAGTTATCCCACGGTAACAAAAGTGAACCAGGCATCCACTCGTATGCGACCATTTTGAGCACCGCATAGGGGGTCGCACCATTCAACGTAAACGGTCTGTGGAGCAGATTTGATTCATCGGTGATACGTTCGAGAAGCTCAACGGCAAGCGCCACCGCTGGACCATTTACACAGTCCATGTACGAGCTTCCCTCGCCACTATAGCCAGATGGCGGCATATCACCAAGAATAACTGGTAAGCGTCGCAGTCCCTCATCGCGGATCAATGTAGCCATTTGCGATGAATGTGGTGGCTGTGTAAAGACATATCCGAGCAGGGTAGCACTCAGAGCCAATGACAGTGCTTGGTTATCGACACACTCAGGTTCTGGTTTGGTACGCATCCCATACAAAAAATTAACAAAGTGGTATTCGATGAATTGTTCGGCAATATGCTTAGCCTCGGCATCATCAAACGCATCAAGCGTACACAACCACTGAAAATAAAGACTCCATTTTGCATGAGGAAACGCAAAACACCAGAAATGAAATTGCAGTCCTGTCGAAAAATACATGCTATCGAGCTTGCTCACATAGCGTCGGATTACTTCGGCAGCATGTGCGATATCGCGCGGATCACGAGTTATCACAGCCACAAACGGCGTAAACCACGGAAACGAGAAGGGTGCGCTCCGTGCACATCGTACTATGAGTCGCCAGAGATCAGCACTGCGCCCATGCGTCGTTTCGCTGTTCAAGAGTCGATATCTGAGTTGGTCGATATCATCGATGAGAAGTGGTTGCATGAATGTTTGCCCTATAACTTAATTGCGCCGGCTGTCAACCCTTCGATAAATTGTTTCATGGAGATAAAGAAAAGAATGAGAAGGGGCAATGCCGCAATCACATACCCAGCGGTGAGCATGCCGTAGTCGCCCGGATATGCGGATGTCAGATACGCCAACCCAACCGTCAACGGGCGCTTCTCGAATGATTGAATGGTCACCAATGGCCAAATGTAGTCGTTCCACACAAACACAAACACATTAATCGACATTAAAGCAATCATTGGGCGTAACAAGGGAATGGCAAGATAACGAAATATTTGAAACTCATTGGCACCATCTATTCGCATTGACTCAAACAATTCTTGTGGTTGTTGCGCCACGAACGTACGCATCACAAAGACCCAGAACGGCTGGGATGTTCCTGCACAAAATAGAATAACTGGCCACGAGGTATCCAAAATACCGAGACGCCACGCCAAGGTGAATGATGGGATCAGATTCATGATGCCAGGCAACATCATTTTGGCAAACAAAATCCAAAACAATACATTCCGCCCAGGAAACTCAAGTTTGCCAAATGCGTATCCTGCTAATGCGGTCACAGAAACAGTCAACATCGTTGATGCGAGTGCCATCCATACACTATTCATCATGAATGGCGAGATAAATTCAAACGCAACGGCATAGTTTTCAAAATGGAACGGTGGACGAATAGCAAAAAACTCAAAAACAATTTGCTCTTTGTTTTTGACTGACATGACCAGCATCAAAAACATAGGAAAGAGAAGTGCAATCGACACACATACGAGCACTACATGTTTGAACCACTCTGCTACAACAATATGTCTATGTTGACTCTGAGTAATTGAAACTCTCATGATGTATGCTCTTCTTTTTGTAAAAACTTGATGCTTATGAGTGTCACGACAAGTGACATGACGAACATTACTAACCCGAGCGCTGATGCGTATCCGTACTTTTGGCTTTTGAATGCAGACAAGTACATGTATAGACCAGGCACCATAGATGCAAATCCCGGACCACCTTTTGTGAGAATCAGTTGTGTCGTATATCCAGTTATGGCAGCGGTGATAGTACCGATTAAATTCAAATTAAACTGTCCGAGAATCAATGGAAATTCCAGATAGAAAAACTTTTGAATTGGCCCTACGCCATCAAGTGCACCTGCCTCCCATACAGATTCAGAGACACTCTTCAATCCCCCGAGATAAATCAATGCGGCATTCGTGGTGACGAATGGAAAGCCCATAAAAATCAGGCACCATTTCACTAACTCAGGATTACCAAGCCACGTTTGTCGCCATTCGGTTAATCCCAATGATGTGAGAAGATGATTGAACAAACCATATTGGGGGTTATACATGAACTGCCACATTAACACAATCACCATCCACGGGACGACCATGGGAATACAAAAGAGAATGCGATAGATATATTGTCCACGCATATTACGGATGCGAAACAATATGACACTCGTGATGATGGTTGGAATCATCAACACAATACTCATAACCAAAAAAAATAACATGTTGGCAACAGAACCCCAAAAAATCGAATCATTGAATATTTTCTGGAAATTCTCTAAACCAACAAATACTGCAGTACTATAGCCATCCCACCGATAGAATGATCGGTAGATACCCTCAAACATGGGATACCAATCGAATAGCAGATTCAACGACAATGCTGGTGCTACAAATAACCACCCAATCCACATCTGTTTGCGACCTTGACTGACACGCTTTTGACGTTGCGTCGGTTTCGGCAAATGTTCTACCATAATGAACCTCGTCGGCAACTAGTGGCAAGGTGGGGATGACTCCCACCTTGCCAAAAAGATTGATGGGGCAAGCTATTACGGCTTATAGTATGTCTGCATCATCTCAAGTCGGAGCTTCAGGTTCTCAATGGTTGCTTGCTGGGATTGAATCATCAATTCATTACTCCCATCAGCTTGCATTTCGGCAAGTTTCGCTTCAGCAGCTGTGATTTGCGCGGCATATCCATCCGCCCCAATCATCCCCTCAACATACCCCTTCGAGCCATCGCGTGACAATTCGGCAACTTTGGCTTTGTAATCATCAAGACTAATATTACCCATCAAAAAATCTTGTGAAAGTCCTGGCCAAATCGCCCCATCGCCCCATTCAATGAACGAGGATCCAACCACTTCAACAGCGGTAGCACGATCGCTAGGGTTCACAAAACCTTTGATTTCGGCTGGAACGGGGACACCATCCACAGGAGAGAATGACTTCGCAATCTCTACATATTTGGTTTGCGCTTCAACACTTGAAAAATACTGTAAGAAATCGACAATCACTACCTCTAGCTCTTTGTCCTGCTCAACAGTAGCATTCACCGTAAAACCATAATCCTGCGTGTTCGGTGGTGCACCATACTTACCGATGGCGTACTGCGAAGTCTCTTTGGTAATGACTGGAACAGGGAAAATTCCCCATTCGAACTTATCACCGATCAACTCCGAATACCCTTGAAAATCCCAGAACCCGGCTTGTAACATAGCAGCTTGGCCAGTCATGAAGAGATTAGGGGCATCAGCCTCGGCAGTGCCTGTCCACCCTTCTTGCCAATACTGTGCGTAATCCTGCCATATTGTCAACATGTCATCGTAGTAGTCTGCGTTTTCAAGTTGACCGTTGGCCAATGACAAATACACCTTGTCCCAGTAGTACTCGACGCCACGGTTTTTATCCGTGTACTTGGCATCATAAAACTGGTCAACATATTTCTCGCCGAATTGATAGCCAACCTGACCGAGCGACCACCCAACCCAACGTCCATTGTCAGCAGCTACTGGAATAACACCACTCGCTTTGAGTGCCTTCATGACCGTCCGGTATTCCTCCCAATTCTGGGGAGGTTTTTCGGGGTCAAGTCCTGCCTTCTTAAACAAGTCTTTGTTATAGAAAATAGGTTGACCGATTGACATGGTTGCATTACTGTCGCTTGGCACAAAGAAAATGCCACCGAACTTATTTGATGAGCGGATTCCAGCAAACGAGGCTTCACCACCGGAAAACGTATCTATCCAGCGTGGTGCATCAGCATACGCACTTTTTGAGTTGTACGCATTATTGAGGTTATACAGCACTCCCTTGTTGGCATATTCACCAAACATCCATGGTTGCATCTGAATAATGTGTGGAGCGCTACCTGACACGAATTGCGTGTCGAGTAATTCCTTGTAGCCGTCGAGCGGTTGATAGACAAACTCGAACGTCACATTCGGATGCATTGCCGTGTAGTCATCGGCGATTTGCTTGTAACCATCATAATACCCAGTGTTGCTGTCAGGCCCGTGCCACGTCATAATTTTGATAACGTGTTCTTTTGCAGCGGGGGCAGGCTCAGGAGCTACCGTAGGCTCCACGGCCGGGGCTGGCTCTTCAGCGGCTGGTTCGGGCGCGGTGGTCGGCTCAGCAGCAGGAGCACTCCCACACGCCGCCAACAAAAGCATTGCGACACACACCAGCGTGAGCCAAAACGGGTTGGTTTTCTTGGCCAACATAGTCACACTCCTTACAAGATGGATTCTGTTCAAACAACGATGTCTGATATCCCATGCTTATCCTAGAGTATTACACTACGCATCTCAACGGGAATTTTTTATGAAACGTGTATTTTCACGCACTGTTTGAATGCAATAATCGAATCATCTACGGTGTTTTTGGACTTGAGGTGCGAGTAAATCGTAAACACAGCATCTATGGCGCACCGATCATAGAATTTGATGGAACCAACGAAAACACCTCACACCTTGGAGGGAGCATCTTTCAATTTGTAGTTGGTCCCACACTACATACAATCACCGGTTAGATGTAATGCCGATTCGAGCACACGAGGACGCGCTCTACAATTCCAGAATGTTTATTCACCCAACACACCTGATTGA
>Ga0209972_10002800_pt1 | contig 14019 bp, 7 predicted proteins | sample NOAtaG_7_FD_187302 | JGI IMG/M metagenome (GOLD analysis project Ga0209972, IMG submission 187302) | Freshwater lake microbial communities from Lake Erie, under a cyanobacterial bloom - NOAA_Erie_Diel1S_2200h metaG (SPAdes) (version 2) | ecosystem: Environmental > Aquatic > Freshwater > Lake ... | reverse complement strand
TCAGCGCCTCGCTCGTGTGGCGCTTCGCGTCGGGCGGCTCGACATCGACGACGGGCTGTGAATCCTCATCCCCACGCGCGAGCCAATCGCCAAGCCTCGGCACGACCTTGAACCGGTGCCCCGCCACGAAGCCGCTGGCGCTCGGGCCGATCGCCCACCACGGCTCGTTGCGCCAGTAGACGAGGTTGTGCCGGCACTCGCGGCCCGCGCGCGCGAAGTTCGAGATCTCGTACTGCGCGAACCCGTGCTGGGCGAGCGTCGCGCGCGTCGCGTCGTACATCGCGGCCTCGACCTCGTCGTCGCACGGCTCGAACTCGCCCTTGAGCAGGCGCTTCGTCATCGCGGTGTTCGGCTCGTAGGTCAAGCCGTAGCACGAGAGATGCTCGGGCGACAGCGCAAGCGCCTGCGCAAGGTCCGCGCGCCACTCGTCGAGCGTCTGGCCGGGAACGCCGAAGATGAGGTCGAGGTTGAAGTTCGACAGCCCCGCCGCGCGCAGCACCTCGGCCGCCCGCACGACATTCGCGGGGTCATGCCAGCGCTCGAGCGTCTTGAGATGCTTCGGGTCAAAGCTCTGCGCGCCGATCGACACTCGGTTGACGCCGCCAGCCGCGAGCACATCGGCCTTCTCGCGGTCAAGCGTCTCCGGGTTCGCCTCGACCGTCCACTCGACATCGCGCGCGAGCGGCAGCCGCGCGATCTCGCCGGTCAGCGCGCGCAGTTCGTCGGCGGTCAACAGCGTCGGCGTGCCGCCGCCCACGAACACCGTGTCGATCTCGCCCTCGACCCGCGCCAGCGTCCACGCGATGTCCCTCGCGAGGCGCTCGAGGTACGCGCCGCTGCGGCCCTCGCGGTCGACGAACGAATAGAAGTCGCAGTAGTGGCACTTGTGGAAGCAGAACGGAACATGGACATAGAGCCCGCGCACCCGCATCCGCCCCTCGGGCAGCACGCGGCCGAGCGGCACCGAAGGCGCGGACCGGACCGCCTCGCCGTCGTGAAGTCGCAGGTTGGCCTTGCCGCTCGCCATGGGGGGAGGATAGGGGCGCGCGGGGTTTCCCGATCCGAGGCGCAATTTCCGCCGTTCTCGTGGGTCCCCCTCAAGCAGCGGCGCCTGAACACCGATGCCCACTCTTGTAGGGCGTTTCATGCCCTACCAGAGGAGATAGCGATGCCAGCCAACGAAGATGTCGTCCGAATCATGTGTCCGAACCTCGGATGCCAGCGCGTGCTCGCCGTTCCAGGGGCCGCCCGCGGAAAGGTCGTTCGTTGTCGCGGCTGCGGATCGAACATCCGCATTCCCGCCGTCCGCGCCGAAGGCGGCGCTCCGCCGGCCAACGGCCAGCAGCCACCGCAGAAGAAGGCCGGCTGACGCCGGTCTCCTCCGAAACCGCAATCCACCCAGGCCGCCGCTTTCCTTGAGAGAGCGGCGGCTGTCGCCTTCAGGTCGGTGACGGACGCCCCGAGCCGAACGGTCGCGGCCGCGTGTTACAATGCGCGCTTGAAGCAGGAAACCACCCACAATCGGGCCTCGGCACCCGCTCGTGCCGTCCCCCACGCCGCCGTCGTCGGCCTCCAATGGGGCGATGAAGGCAAAGGCAAGATCGTCGACCTTCTCACGAGCCGCTACGACTGCATCGTGCGCTACAACGGCGGCGCGAACGCGGGTCACACCGTGCAGGTCGGCACCGAGCGCTACGCGCTGCACCTCATCCCGTCAGGCATCCTGAGCGCGGGCAAGGTCAACATCGTCGGCAACGGCGTGGTGGTCGACCCGGAGAAGCTCCTCGAGGAGATCGAGGGTCTCCGCAAGCGCGGCGTCGAGGTCGGCGCGAACCTCCGCGTCTCCGACCGCGCGCATGTCGTCATGCCCTACCACAAGGAGCAGGATGCAGCGCTCGAGGAACTCCTCGAGAAGCGCTCCGGCAAGACGGGCGCCGGCCAGATCGGCACGACGCGCCGCGGCATCGGCCCGGCCTACTCCGACAAGGTCCGCCGCTCGACCGCGCTGCGCATGGGCGACCTCCTCGACCACGCGCTCCTTCTCCGCAAGCTCGAGACGATCTGCGGCCTGCGCATGGCCGAACTCGAGGCGCTCGGCGCGAATGTGACCCCGCTCGTGCCGCGCGTGCTCGCCGACCGCTTCGCCGCCGCCGGCGAGAAGCTGCGCCCGCACATCACCGACACCGTCTACCTCGTGCACGACGAGATCAAGGCCGGCCGCAGCGTGCTGTTCGAGGGCGCGAACGCGTGCCTCCTCGACATCGACCACGGCACCTTCCCGTATGTGACGAGCTCGAACTGCTCGACGCTCGGCATCCCCGCAGGCTCCGGCGTGCCGGGCCGCGAGATCGGCAAGGTCTACGGCATCATGAAGGCCTACTCGACCCGCGTCGGCGGCGGGCCGTTCGTCACCGAACTCCTCGACGAGACCGGCGAGCGCATCAGGAAGCGCGGCCGCGAGTACGGCACCACCACGGGACGCCCGCGCCGCTGCGGCTGGCTCGATCTCGTCGCGGTCAAGTACTCGGTGATGGTCTGCGGCGCCGACGCCATCGCATGCACGCTGCTCGATGTCCTCTCCGGCTTCGATGAACTCAAGATCTGCGTCGGCTACCGCCGCACCGACGGCACCGTGACCGACCGCTTCATTCCCGATGCGGAGCGCATGCAGGGCTTCACGCCCGTCTACGAGACCTTCGCGGGCTGGCAGCGCGAGCTCACCACCTGCACCGACCGAGAGGACCTCCCGCGCGAGGCGCAGGCGTACCTCGGCTTCGTCGAGGACTTCGTCGGAATCCCCGTCGAACTTGTGAGCGTCGGTCCCGAGCGCAACCAGACCTTCGAGTCGACGCAGCGTTTCGCCAGCGTCCGCTGAACCGCGATGAACGCGCACGAGCCTCCCAGCACTCCCCCCGCGCTGGCGGACCTGCCGCGCCCGCGCTGGCCGCGCCACATCGCGGTCATCATGGACGGCAACGGCCGCTGGGCACAGGCGCGCGGCCTTCCCCGCGCCGCCGGTCACCGCGAGGGCGTCAAGGCGGTGCGGCGCGTCGTGACCGAGGCGGCTCGAATCGGCCTCGAGGCCATCACCCTCTACTCGTTCTCGAGCGAGAACTGGAAGCGCCCCGCCGACGAGGTCGAGGCGCTCATGCTCCTCTGCTGCGAGTTCCTCCGTCAGGAGCGCGCCACGATGCTCCGCGAGAACATCCGCTTCCGCCGCATCGGCCGGCGCGAGGGGCTGCCCGCCGAAGTGCTCGCCGAACTCGACGAGACCGAGCGGGCGACCGCGCACCAGACGGGGCTCACGCTCTGCCTCGCGCTCAACTACGGCTCTCGGACCGAGATCGCCGACGCCGCCCGCGCGCTCGCCCGAGAAGTCGCCGCGGGGACGCGCTCGGCGGAGTCGGTCGACGAGGACGCCCTCGCGAGCCGCCTCTACACGGCGGGAATCCCCGACCCGGACCTCCTGGTGCGGACGGCGGGCGAGATGCGGATCTCGAACTACCTCCTCTGGCAGATCTCCTACGCCGAACTCCATGTCACCGAGGTCCTCTGGCCCGACTTCACCGAGGCCGACTTCCACGGGGCGATCCGGGCGTTCGGCTCCCGAGACCGACGCTTCGGCGGCCTCGGCGCGAAGACCGGGGACTCCTGACCGGGCGGCTTCGGACTCGTTGACGGGGCCGCGGATTCGTCGGAAATCCCGCCTTGGGCGGCGGTTGGCTTGCATTGTGGCGCGGAGAGGGGATGATGCCGATTCGTGCGGTTTCGGCGGGCGGTGCGACCGTCTCCGTCTTCGAGGGAACCTTTCGGATTCGGTTCGGCGTTGTCCGAACCGCCCGCGAGCGAACTCGGATCGCGCGTACCTTGGGGATGGATCGCTCGGGCGCAGGTTTCCTGCACGCGGGCGGCGGCGTTCACTGCGTCCCGAAACCATCGGTTCGCACAGGGACTGCGCCCGGCGCGCCGCATCCACATGACCGAACACGCGAGAAGACGAGCACCGATGCCTGCCGACATGAAGTACCCCGCACGACGCGCCAAGGCGCTGGTCACGCTCACCGCATTCGCCTCGATCGTGGCATTGGCGCCGACGAGCCTCGCCTTCCGCGGCACCGGGGCGCAGTTCGAGCCGGTCGACGCGGACAGCGCGCGCATCGCCAAGCTGGGCGCCGACGCCCGCTTCTACTCGGAGGTCGATGCGCTCGGCGCGCCGGACTTCCGCTGGGAGTTCCCCCGCCTCGCGGCCGCGCAGCTCGAGATCGGGCAATCGCTCGTCTTCGCGCTTCCGGGAGCGCGCACGATCGAACTCACGCTGATCGATCGCGGCTGGATCGCCGACGACGCCTTCGGCTTCAGCTTCTCTGACGCGACGAGCGGCAGCTCCGCGGAGATCGTGCTGCGCAACGGCAGCGTCAGCGGTTCTCTCCGCGCGAATCTCGACGGGCGGTTCGAGCAGTGGTCGCTCGCAACCGGCTTCGATCAGGCCGGCATCGCGGGCGAACACTGGACGGCGCTCGACGGGATCGACGCGCACAGCCTGCTGACGCCGATCGATCCGCCCGCGGAACTCGCGGGAAGCGACGGCGGCGTCGCGGGCGACGGCTGCGACGACAACGGTTCGACCATCGATGTCCTCTTCGCCTACACACCCGACTTCCTCGCCGACTACGCCTCGCTCGATGCGATGCAGGCCGCGGTGCTCGCCGACCTGCAGCGCATGAACCTCGCGCAGGTGAACTCGCTGAGCGCGCCGAAGTTCCGCTCGGTCGGATTCTTCGAGACCGATCAGCCGGGCACGGGATCGCTTGCGACCGACCTCGCGCAGCTCGCGAACCCCACCGACGGATGGGCCGACGCCGTGCACGCCGAGCGCGACGACAAGCGCGCGGATCTGGTCGCGCTCTACAGCGGCTCGGAGAACGGAGCCGTGGCCTACATCGGCGTCGGCAACCAGGCCCTCGGCTTCAGCGTGGTCGGCACGCAGGGCGGCTTCGCCCTCGCGCGGGCGCTCGCGACCAACATGGGCTGCTGCGACGCGGTCGGCGACTCGGCTCCCGCCTGCAGCGGCGCCTTCCCGTTCTCGAACGCCTACCGCTTCAACTCCGGCGGCACCACCTACCGCACGCTGATGGCGCTGCCTCCCGGCACCGAGATCCCCTACTTCTCGAATCCGTCCGTCGAGTTCCTCGGCGAGGCGACGGGAACGGCAACCGCGAACAACGCGCGCAGCATGAGCTTCACCTCGGTGGAGGTCGCCGGCTACCGCTGCTCGGAAGGACCCGAGCCCGACTGCGACGGCGACGGAATCCTCGACAGCGTGGCGATCGCGAGCGGCGTCGTCCCCGATTGCAACCTGACGGGCATCCCCGACAGCTGCGACATCGCGCTCGGCATCAGCCAGGACACGAACGGCAACGGCGTGCCCGACGAGTGCCCGCTCACGGAGAGCCAGTTCACGATCACGGGCACTGGCGTGCTCGACACCTTCGGAACGAGCGTCTCCGCGAGCGTGCGCGCGGGCGATCCCGCCGTCCTCCTCGGTCTCGGCGCGCCTGGCAACGATGTCGGAGCGCCGAACGCGGGCGCAGCGTGGGTCGTGCCCATGACCGCCGGCGTGCCGAACCTCGCCGCCGCGAAGGTGCTGCGCGCAAGCGATCCGCAGCAGAACGCGTTCTTCGGCCGCGCGATCTCGGTGCTCAAGCGCCCCGCGAACACAACGCCCGCCTACCCCGCGCGCAACTACGCAGCGGTCGGCGCGTTCCGCTGGAACCAGTCGGTCGGCACGGGCAACTACCAGTCGAAGGGCGCGATCTACCTCTTCGAGGAAGATGGCTCCGGCAACTGGGCGCAGACCGTCTCGAGCGGCGGCGCCCCGTGGCGATACTCGCCGCCCGCGACCGGTGGCAGCGGCTCCGGCGCGTACTCCCTCTTCGGCTACTCGGTCTCGATCGCACGCAGTCCCACCGAGAACGGCGAGACGATCGTCGTCGGCGCACCCGGCCGCAACAACGGGCAGGGCGGCGTCTATGTCGTCCGCAACCAGTCGAACAACACGCCGGCATTCCATGTGCTCCGCACGCTGTCGGCGCCCGTCGACGGCGACGAGTTCGGAAGCTCGGTCGCGCTCGCAGGGCGCGTGCCGACCACCGGCAACGCCCGCGTGGTGTTCATCGCGGGCGCCCCGGGCCGTTCCGAAGACAAGGGTGCGGCGTATGTCTACGAGCGTCCCGTCTCGAGCTCGAGCTTCGGCACCTGGGCCGCACCGCTCACGCTGAATCCGCAGGGCGTCACGCTCCTCGAAGGCGACCGCTTCGGCACCTCCGTCGCGATCGCCACGCGTACCACGACCCCCGTCACCGCACCGACGGCGGTTGCCGTCGTCGGCGCCCCGGGCGATGACGACGGTCGCGGGCGCATCTACCTGTGGGAGCGCGCAACGGGCACGGGCGGAACGACGGCGTGGAGTTTCCGCGGCTCGTTCCAACCCGCCGATGCGCAGCCTGGCGACGCGTTCGGCTCGAGCGTCTCCGTCGCGCTCTCGGCAAGCGGCACGGCGTGGGTCGTCACCGTCGGCGCCCCGAAGGCCGATGTCGCCGTCGGCTCCGCGACGCGCCTCGACGCAGGCAGGGTGTATGTCGTGAGCCGCACCTTCGGCACGACCGGCACCTTCTCCGCGACCTCCCGCACCGCCTTCTCGCCCGCCAGCGGCGACGAGTTCGGCTACTCGACTTCCTCGGTCACGAGCTTCGGGCTCGTCGGCGCACCGTTCAACGATTCCGCCGGCCTCAACCGCGGCATGACGCGCGTCACCATCAATCCGTGACGATGCGATTCCGACCACCCAACGACACCCCCGCTCCCATGCGCATTCTCCGATCCCTTCGCCACGCTCTCGCTGGCCATACTCTCGCCAGCCACACTCTCGTCGGCCACGGCCTCGCCGCGGCACGCGCGTTCGTCTTTCTCTGTGCGATCGTCGCCACAGCCCGCAGCGCCTCGGCGCAGGGCTGCGCCAACTCCACCAACGACTGCTTCACCGCGAACCTGCTCGCCCCTGGCTGCAGCAACGCGTCGTGCTGCACGCTCGTCTGCGCGATCGAGCCGTCCTGCTGCGAAGTCGCCTGGGACGAGATCTGCGTGCAGCTTGCGACCAAGTTCTGCTCGGATTGCGGCAGCGTGAAGGAAAGCTGCTTCGTTGCGCATCCGACGCCGTCGTGCAGCACCGGCACGATCTGCGAGGCCGTCTGTGCGATCGATCCGCAGTGCTGCGACACCGCGTGGGACAAGGATTGCGTCAATCTCGCCATCTCGCTGACCGACGAGTGCGGCGAGCCCGCCACCGGCAGCTGCCTCGGCGTCCATGAGAACCCCAACTGCGCCGATCAGGCCTGCTGCGAGCAGGTCTGCTCGATCGACCCGAACTGCTGCACGGTCACCTGGGACCAGACCTGCGTCGACTGGGCCGCGCAGTACTGCTTCACCTGCGGCAACCCGCGCGCGGGCAGCTGCTGCTACCAGCACGAAGGCCCGTACTGCGACGACCGCCAGTGCTGCGAAGCCGTCTGCGCCTTCGATCCGTTCTGCTGCTCGACGCGCTGGGACACCGTGTGCGCCGATCTCGCGACCGCGCCGGGAAGCCTCTGCAACCTCCCGAAGTGCCGCTGCGGCGACAACGGCCCGATCCCCGGGCAGAACCTCTCCTGCAAGGCCGTGCACATCACCCCGGGCTGCAACGACTTCATCTGCTGCGACAAGGTCTGCTCGGTCGACCCGTTCTGCTGCAATGTCAGCTGGGACTACACCTGCACGCAGCTCGCGGTCTCGAACTGCGCGCTGAGCCTGAACCCCGACATCAACCTCACCTGCTCGGAAGCGACCGGCAGCTGCTTCGTCAAGCACGACGGCCCGGGCTGCTCGGATGCCGCCTGCTGCGCGGCGGTCTGCACCTTCGACCCGACCTGCTGCGATGTGACCTGGGATGCCGACTGCGCGCTGCGCGCGGTGGCCGCGTGCAACGGCTGCGGCGATGTCGAGGCGGGAAGCTGCTTCTTCCCGCACGGCACGCCCTCGTGCCTCGACGCGGAATGCTGCAACGATGTGTGCGCGATCGATCCGACCTGCTGCGCGGTCGAGTGGGATCTCTTCTGCGTGCTCAACGCAGGAACCATCTGCCTCGACAGCACCGTCAGTTGCGGCGATCCGCGCACGCGTCCGTGCTCGGTGCCGAGCTTCGTGCCCAACTGCGAGGACGAGGAGTGCTGCGCGCTGATCTGCGCGGTCGACCCGACCTGCTGCTCGCGCGCGTGGGACGAGACCTGCGCCGTCGGAGCGTCGATCAGCTGCGACATCAGCTTCCCGAACTGCCCCTCTTCCGGCTCGCCGCTCGAGGTGCACGGACCGGGCTGCTCCGACCAGGCCTGCTGCGAGGCGGTCTGCGCGGTCGACCCGATCTGCTGCAGCTTCGGCTGGAACGAGAACTGCGTCGACAAGGCGAAGGCCGTCTGCGTCGGCTTCGCGACCTGCCCGGGCCAGGGCGAGTGCGGAAGCGCGCACGCGAATCCCGGCTGCCGCGACGCGACCTGCTGCACCATCGTCTGCGCCGCTGACCCGCTCTGCTGCGAGGAGACCTGGAGCTCGGCCTGCGCCTCTGCCGCGCGGACGCTCTGCTCGCCGCTCGACACCTGGCGTTGCCCCTGCGAGGGCAGCTGCTTCGAGGCGCGCAGCGAGACCGCGGGCTGCGAAGACGAGGTCTGCTGCTCGGGCGTCTGCAACATCGACCCGACCTGCTGCACCGTGGTGTGGGATGCGGGCTGCGCCGCGATCGCGCGCCAGACCTGCTGCGGATTCCCTGACTGCGGAAACAACTGCGCCGGCGACTGCTTCACCTCGAAGACCACGCCGTACTGCAACGATGCGTCGTGCTGCGAGGCGGTCTGCCGCTTCGAGCCGTACTGCTGCGATGTCCGTTGGGATTCGTCGTGCGTGGCGGCCGCCCGCGTGACCTGCGAAGGCGGATGCGGGCTGCCGGTCTCCGGCAACTGCTTCAACTCGCACGACACCCGCGGCTGCAGCAACGCCGCCTGCTGCGAGGCGGTCTGCGCGCTCGAGGAGTTCGAGGGCTGCTGCAGTATCGCGTGGACCGAGGCCTGCGCCGAGCAGGCCCGCAAGCTCTGCCAGGACGATGTCCCGCAGTGCGGCGACTTCGGCATCCCGGGATGCAACATCGCCCACCCGAGCCCTTCCTGCTCGGACGAGGATTGCTGCGACGCCGTGTGCGACATCGATCCCTTCTGCTGCGAGGCCGAATGGGACCAGACCTGCGTCGAGAAGATCTACACGACCGCCGGCTGCGAGCGCTACCAGGCCGGTTGCGGCGGGCTTTGCTCGGGCGACTGCTGCACCCCGCGCGACACGCCGTGGTGCAACGACCTCGCCTGCTGCGAAGCGGTCTGTCTCGTCGACATCTTCTGCTGCGATGTGCGTTGGGACGAGTTCTGCGCCGCGACGGCGAACATCACGCCCGCCTGCGGAACGGCCTGCCCGGATCCGCTCTGCGGCACGCCCGAAGCAGGAAACTGCTGCCTCCCGCACAACAACGCCAACTGCAGCGACCTCGATTGCTGCAATACGGTGTGCGCCATCGACCAGACCTGCTGCGAGGTCGTCTGGGATGCGATCTGCGCAGCGATCGCCAACGCCGAGTGCGACACGCTCTGCGGCGGCGGCCTGAGCTGCGGCGATCCCGACGCTGGCAGCTGCTGCAACGAGCACGACACGCCGTTCTGCAACAACGCCAAGTGCTGTGCGCTGGTCTGCTCGTTCGACGAGACCTGCTGCATCACCGAGTGGGACACCACCTGCGTGAAGCTCGCGCAGGCGTTCTGCGGCTGCGGTTCGCTCGATGATGGCTCGAAGGAAGGCTCGAAGGAAAGTCCGAAGGATGGGGGCTCCATCAACGAAGACATCCTCGAGCAGTCGGTCAAGAGCGGCATCGTTCCCGAGGCGCGACTCGAGCGGCTCGACACGCTGAAGAAGCCAGGCGCGCCCGTCAAGAAGTGACGCGCGTCAGGATCGCACGGACGCCGGCGCCTTCGCGCCATGCGAAGACCACGGCGTCGCCGTGACTCTTCGCGGCGATCGCGCGCGTCGTCGCATCGGCGTCGATCGCGCGGCCGCGCACGCGCACGCTCCGCGCGACGAGTCCGTGGTCCGCGAGGGCCCGCGCGATCGATGCGGGGTCGGCGCCGCACTCGGCGACGAACGCGAACGATTCGAACCAGCGCTGGTCGAGCGGCGCGCTGCTCGCGAGCAACCCGAGCGATCGTGCGAGTTCGCGCGCACCTGTGCCTGCGGCCGCCTCCGTGAGCAGCTGCGCGCGCTCGAGCGCCGCCGTCGGCTCCGACACGAGCATTCCGGCCGCGAGCCGAGGATCGACGCCGATCCGGTCGGCGCGCGCATCGTCGGGGAGTCCGCCGATCGTGACGGCGGCTCCGGCGCGCGAGAGACGCGTGGCGCGCGTGGCGCGCGGCGATCGCGCATATGCGCCGCTCCACGCAACGGCCTGGACAAGCGCTCCGTCCGACTCGATCCACTCCCACTCGATCGGAGCGTCGCCGAACGCGCGGCGATCGACCCCGGGCGAGAACTTGATGGCCGCCGCGCGTGGCTCGCGCAGGGCACGCTCGATCCACGCGCGCCCCGGCCTGTGATCGTCGAGACTCCACGAGCGGGCCCCGCCCGCCTCGTCGCGGCGCGCCGGGTCGGCATGGATCGCGGCGCCGGCGAGCGTCACGCTCTCGGCGTCGACGCTCTCGACCGCGCAGCCGGCATTGCGCAAGGTCATCCACGCGCGGCGCGGATCGAGATCGACGGCCGTCACCGAGAGCCCCGCCGCCGCGAGCGCCATCGCGTCGCCACCGATGCCCGAGCAGAGATCGGCGATCGCCGCGCCCGCGCCGAGCGTCTCGCGCATCCTCGCGGCCTTCCACGCGGCGACTCGCTCGTCGGAAGCCTGCTCGACGCCGGCGACATCGCACCAGAGTCCGGCCGCGTTCGCGAACTTCGCACGCGCCCTCCGCCGGGCTGCGACGAGCTCGAACGCGGCTGCGACCATCGCAGCGTCATGCGTCTTGCGCAGGCGGGCGATCGCCGCCGGCGTCGCCACCGCGTCGCCGGGCGCCAGCGCGGCGTCGGCCGCCGCGAGAAGCGCGTCGCCCTCGGCCGCCAGCCGTTGCCACACCGAGACATCGCGCCAGTCCTGCATGCACGAAGCGTAACGCGGCGGGTTGCGTTGGTGCTGCCGGACAGCGGGCCATCCGGCGCCGCCGAACCGCAGAAGAGATTGCCGGCAGCCGCGACCGCTCAAACCACGGGCATCCGTTGCTGTCCGATCGCCAAAGGGAGCGGCCGCAGCCGCGACCCCAAAGACAACGGCGGTGCGCCCGGCCGAAGCCTCAGCGCACCGCCGTTTGCGAGCACTCGAAATTCCTTACATCGCGGCGCCGTTCTCCGTCTCGAGATAGGTGTACCCCGCAAGGCCACCCTCGTAGTTGCGCACGAGCGCGTTCGACTCGGCGACCGACATGTGCTTGTCGCGCACCGCGCGCTCGCACTCGTGGCGGATCGCCTGGCCGAGCCGGTTCACATCGTACTGCACATACTGCAGCACCTCGCGGACGCTGTCGCCCTCGACGATCTCGTCGATCCACCAGTTGCCGTTGTCGTCGAGGCGGATGTGCGCGACATGGGTGTCGCCGAAGAGGTTGTGGAGGTCGCCGAGCGTCTCCTGGTACGCGCCCACGAGGAACGCGCCGAGGAAGTACTCGTCGCCATCCTTGATGTCGTGGAGCTCGACCCACTTCTTCACATCGTGGTCGTCGACGAAGCGGTCGATCTTGCCGTCGGAGTCGCAGGTCATGTCCGCGATCGTCGCCTTGCGCGTGGGGCGCTCGTCGAGCCGGTGGATCGGCATGATCGGGAACAGCTGGTTGATCGCCCAGATGTCGGGCAGCGACTGGAAGATCGACAGGTTGCAGAAGTAGGTGTCGCTCGTGTTCGTCTCGAGGTCCTGGAGTTCCTCGGGCACGACCGGCATGTCCTTCGCCTTGTCCCGCACCTTGGCGCAGGTCGCCCAGAACATCCGCTCGGCGAGCGCACGGTGTTCGAGGCTCATGTAGCCGACCGAGAAGAGGTTCATCGCCTCGTCGCGCGACTGCAGCGCGTCGTGGTAGCACTCGAGGAGACGGCGCTCGGTGACCGAGCCATACGCCTCGAAGAGGTCGACGATCGGGCGCGGCACCTCGCCGTGCTCGTCCTTCGAAACGGACTCAAGCGACGCCGGCACCGTGAAGCGGTCGAGGCGGTTCGCGCCGAGGACATCGAACACGAGCACGCTCTGCTGCGCCACCATCGCGCGACCGGACTCGGTCACGATCGTCGGGTGCGGCACATTCTCCTCGTCGCACACCGACATGATCTTGTAGACGACATTCGCCGCGTACTCCTGCAGCGTGTAGTTCGTCGAGAACTCGAAGTTCGTCTGGCTGCCGTCGTAGTCGATGCCGAGGCCACCGCCGACATCGAGGTAGCGCATGCCGGCGCCCATCTTGGCAAGCTCGGTGTAGATGCGCGCGAGCTCGTTGACGCCCGAACTCACCTGGCGGATGTCGTGGATCTGCGAGCCCATGTGGCAGTGCAGGAGCTGGAGGCAGTCCTCCATGCCGCGGCTCTTGAGGTACTCGAGCACCTCGATCACCTCGGTGAGCGAAAGGCCGAACTTGGCCTTCACGCCCGAGCTGTGGCGCCAGCGTCCCGCGCCCGGCGTCGCGAGGTTGACGCGCACGCCGATCTTCGGGCGGATCTGGTACTTGTCGGCGTACTTCACGATCAGCCGCAGTTCCGCGAGGTTCTCGATCACGGGGATGATCGTGCGGCCGAGCTTCGCAGCCAGCGTGACGAACTCGATGTAGCGGTCTTCCTTGAAGCCGTTGCAGATGATGAGGCGGTCGGGCGAATCGCTCGTGAGGCCCATCACCGCGAGAAGCTCGGGCTTCGAGCCGACCTCGAGGCCGAAGCCGTACTGCTCGCCGTACTCGCGGATCTCCTGCACGACGCGTCGCTGCTGGTTCACCTTGATCGGGTAGACGGCGTTGTACTTGCCCTTGTAGCCGTTCTCCTTGATCGCGATGTCGAAGGCCTCGTGGAGGTCCTTCAGGCGGCGATGGAGAAGGTCGCTGAAGTGGAGCAGCACCGGCGTGCGCAGGCCGCGCTCGCGCAGGCCCTTCACGACTTCATAGAGGTTCACCTCGCGGCCGGGCGTACGCGTGGGGCGCACGATCACCTGGCCGTTCTTCGAGATCTCGAAGAAGCCCTTGCCCCAGCCCCGCAGGTTGTACAGGTCCGCCGCGTCGTCGACGGTCCACGGATCGATGCCGGCCCGCACGCGCGCGTAGCTGGTTGCGGGAGCTGGCGAGGAGGCCGCGGATGCGGCGGCAGGCGGAGGAGTGACCTGTGACATCGAAGTCGGAGACCGTCCTTTCAACTTGCTTGGAACGAGAGTTCCCGTGCGGCCCGCGCATGGTGCGAAGGTCGCGTGGGCGAAGGTGACATGATACGCCAACACGCCGCGGAAACGCGGCGTCGTTTCTGCGGATTCGGCGAATGGCGGCAGCAGTTGCGCGCCGCAACCGCGATCCGGCGGCGGAACGCCGCGGATCTGTGCGGTCGCGCACGCTGCGCGGCGTCGACCGACCGCTGCGAGGATGTCGGCCGACCGGCGCGCGGCCGACCGATCGAAGGCGCGCGCCGTCGGTTTCGTCAACAGTCGTGCAGAGACACGACGATCCAATCCACGCGGCCGGGTTCGTTGATCGCGCGTTCGACGAGCGCGCCTCGCGAAACCTCCACTCTCTCAAATCAGCGAAGGAGCGGTGATTTTCCCTTGCCCGCTCGGAAAGCCGCGCTACCTTCCATTTGTACCCCAAAGTGCGCTCATCGTCGTGCCGAGCGCCACGCAAG
>Ga0209972_10002792_pt1 | contig 14038 bp, 25 predicted proteins | sample NOAtaG_7_FD_187302 | JGI IMG/M metagenome (GOLD analysis project Ga0209972, IMG submission 187302) | Freshwater lake microbial communities from Lake Erie, under a cyanobacterial bloom - NOAA_Erie_Diel1S_2200h metaG (SPAdes) (version 2) | ecosystem: Environmental > Aquatic > Freshwater > Lake ... | reverse complement strand
AAGCGTATTTGATATGCAGGGTATATTGTTTTATAATGTAACGGTGTGATAACACAATCATGAAAGGAATGTCCATGAAGGTAACTATTTTATCCCAGCACGACTTCAAGCGAGCATTGTCAGCAGTATCACGATTTGTGCCAACCAAGACAACGATTCCATCTGCGATGAACATCAAGATTGATGTAGAAGGCGAAACGCTTCGCTTACAAGCAACCGACTTGACCATGGCGATGACCTACGAGATGCGTTGTGCATCCGAAAAGAATGGCACGACCACTCTGCCATCAAAACTACTGAACGACTTGGTAAGCAATTTGCCACCAAATCAAATCGAGTTGGAGTGCAATAACGATATTGCAACGATTGCGTGTGGCAAGTTTTCAAGTACCATCAATGGCATCTCATCAGAGCAATTCCCAGAGATTCCATCCTTGAATGACAACGTGGTTGGGACTATCTCTGCATCATTGTTGCGAGAAGCGTTAAATCAAGTTACTCCTGCATCAGCAGATGCAAAAGGTGGTAGACCAATATTAGAAGGTGTGTTTGTACAGCTCCCTGCAAGCACCGATGAAGAAGACAACTTGAATGTGACATTTTCTGCAGCTGATGGATTTCGATTGGCGACAAAGAATACCAAGATGTCATCTCGCACGAATAAGAACGCATTCGAGGTGGTCATCCCTGCTGAATCGCTGACCGAATTGACGTATGTGCTTGCACACGCAACCGAGGACGTTGTGATTACATTGAATGACAATCTGGTAGGCTTTCGTGTCACAATGGAAAACGCAACTGCAAGCGTAGTGTCACGTACTATTGACGGAAAGTATCCTGACATTGCACGAGTAATCCCAACGGTGTACCTTGCACAAGTCACGGTAAGCAAGCAGGAATTGCAAAAGGCTGTACGTGTGTCGAAGTTGTTTGCCACAGGCAACATCTTGCGGTTCAAGGTCAATGCGTTACTTGGTATTCAACTGAGTGCCAATGACAGCCAAAAGGGCAACAACGCATCCGTCGTTGAGGCAGATATTGTCGGTCCTGAAGTCGAGATTGCGCTTAACATCAACTATGTTGATGATGCACTGAGCACGATTCCAACTGACAAAGTGGTTGTGGAGTTTCAATCAGGGCAACAACCTGCGGTATTTATTCCCAACGAAGACACCACGTTTAAACACATTGTCATGCCAATGATGGTGCGTTAAGTACAAAAATTACTCGCACTAATGGTGCGTGAAACACAAAAAACACCCCCTGCTCGGATTTATACCGAACAGGGGGTGTTTTATCCCTACTCTCCTACGATTTTATAGACTTTGTACAGTGACGACTGCAATTCTTCAAGCGCAGTCGTTAGTTGAGCGTTGTCTGCGTGATGAGCCATTGCTCGCACTCGCATCAAAAATCGGTCGATATTCTGAAACCGACCAATTGGTGATGTGATATAACAATCCTCAAACGCATCGTCAATTTCCGCAAGGATTCCTTGCTTCCAGAACCGATGGTCGTCGTACACTTCTTTGATGCAATCTTTCACGTACTGCACCATTTCCTCGTATTCTTGAGGTTCTTGTTTCCGATTGATGACAAGAGCAGAAATTTCTTCCTGCGAATCATCATCAACGTATTGCACTTCCACACTGTGAATCTCGTACCGCTTTTCAAGGCGAGTACGCAACGCACGGGCAAACCCTTGCACAGCAAATTCCGCTGTCGATGGGAGTTGATTTTGCTCTCGTGGCGCAAAGCCAGAGAGTTGTGCATAAACAAAAATCTTGTCCATTGTGTGTTCCTTTAAACTGAATGCATGTCAGCAATTACGGTATTTGCTAGTGCCTGATACTCAGTGATTACAGTAATTGCCAGTGTCTGATACATTTCCAAATCTGCATCGCTATCAACCACACAATTGTCGCAATATGCGACCGTTGTCCATTGTCCCTTGATTTTCTTAGAAGCGTATACTTCCACAACTGACATACAAATAATGTCGTATTTTGGAACGCTCACAGAAAACTGACTTGTCACTTCGATTTCGACATGATACGTGCCATCATCACGCTTCAACATAAACTCTGCGCCTTTAGCGTTGACAACAGGTTTCATGCGATAGTTTCGATTCTTGGTTGTCATTAGTGTTCCTTTCTATTGAACTCTTTTATCATACCAAAATATATATAGTATGTCAAGCGTAGAAATAGTGTATATAGCGTATACTATGAATAGGTTTCGCATGTTTATATAGTGATTATTCATGGAAAAATGGAAAAAACACCAAATTAATGGTGCGTCAAGAGAAATGAAAGGGTACACACTGACTGTGCAACCAATATTTGTCCCGTCAATGCACAAAAACACTGACGATGACGAAGAAGTATGGAAATGGACTGTAAGTGATGGTGGAAAATTGATTGAGATGGGGCACGATGTATCTTACGATGAAGCATGTCGCAGTGCTGAATATTGTGTCAAAGAGATTACTCGAGAGGAGGAGTGATGTGGACATTATTATTGCAATACTGGTTGGTATTGTCACCTCATCGGTGATAACATTGAGCATGTCGTACATGCGCAAACAATCAGAGTGGGAAATGGGGTATTTATCTGGCTGGAGTGATGCAAAACGATTTTTGAGCAAAGAGGAACATAATGGACATCAACAAGACTGAAATATTTTCAACGGAACACATTATCGAAACTGACGTGTCAATGATTGTGGCAATTCATAAAACTGCAAAAGCATATGAGTGGTCAGTTGGCATTGGATTACACAAAGATTCCGAAGAAATGATTTCTTTTCGAGGCAAGGCTGAATCAGTCAAAGAAAGCATGGTGCGCATTCGAGGCTTGTTGTTAGGGTTGGAAGATGTCATTCATGACGCACTTGCCGACGTTAAACACTTTGTAATCGACGAATACACTGACGATTTAGGGGGAAAGAATGAGTTCGAATAACGACACGAACAACTTACACGATTATCAGGAATTTGTGAAATACACACAAAAATTCCCACAACACGTTGCACAAGAATATTTGGTTGCAGGATTGATGAGCGAAGCAGGTGAAGTTGCTGGCGTGTATAAACGAATGCTTCGACAAGATGCTGGTGCTGACGAAGCAAATACTCGTGCTAAAATGCTTGATGAATTAGGTGATGTACTTTGGTACATTACATCACTATGCATGTATCACAACAGTTCACTGGAAGAATTGGTTACACGCAATACCGCAAAGTTAGCGCAACGATTGGCAAATGACACTATTAAAGGACAAGGAGACAATAGATGACAAACAAAAAACCACAACACCGCACAACTATTGTGCTTCCGATTGAAGTACAAAACAAACTGCATCAATTGTGCTTACTGTATCACCTATCAAAATCGTCAGTAATTTCTTTACTAATTGATAAAGAAATAGAACTGCGTGAACCCGAGTTGAATAAACTTCGGCAAAAGCACGAGCGTGGTTATTGTGAAGTGATTGATTAAATGATACACTACAAGTGAACATGCACTCATTTGCATCTGCACAAGAACCATGGCAAACACAAAAACATTTGATATTACATTTGCATATTTATCAGAATATTCATCGCCAATCTCGGTGTATGATGGTTCACTTCTTCAGCCACTAAGTATCAATGTTGGATATTGGTTTGCCACAGGGAATGGAACAGTGTCAGTTCTTGCGTCTTATGATAATGTCATATACACCACGATATACACAACGACTGCATCAAACAATTCAATTATTTACCTTTCAGTATCAAGTTTTGTTGGCGCATTTATTAAACTGCAACGCTCGTCAACAACACTTACAATTGACAGAGAAACAACAATACAATCATCCGAAAATAGTCCTGTTGTATTGTTTTCTGCACCCGAAACCATACTTCCAAACGACGATATTTATGGCGTTAGCACTATTTATCCATTTGGTGGCGACCCAGTAAGAATACCGTTTAAACTTGGAACAACAAAACAATCAACGGTGCAAAGTTATCAGTGCGCACTTACTAGTAATGCATGGGCGACAGCATCTGGTATTAACATTACACTCTCGATTGTAAGACAAACACCTGATGCATCTGGCACATTAATATGTTCAACAATATCACCAAACATTGTTTCAGTAAATATTACATATTGAGGAGAAATTATGACATCAGTATTTTTACCAACAAAACACCCCGTGGTTGGTTGGGCGATAACTGGTCACTTGTCACAAGTGCAACCAGTAACCATTTTAAGTGGTCAATCAATTAGTTCGTATCTTGACTTTAAAAGTCCTGAATTGTTGGGTTATACACCGTTTGGTGTTATCACTCCATCAGCATGGGACACTGCAAAGTTGTCTATTCAGGTATCTGTTGATGCCACTAACTGGGTTGACTTTTACTTGTGGAATTCCGACTTTGAAACACATCACAATGTAAGTCCAAGTCAAATTCACGTTATCACAGACTATCCACTTATTGGCATGCCTTATGTGCGTTTTCGTTCTGGCACCGCAAGTGCCCCTGTAAATCAAACCGCAAACCGTACACTACAAATTGTATGTGGCACATTTTAGAAAAGAGGAAAAATGTATTATGACCAATCCGCCACAGTCAACATCAACAAACAACTTGTCTGACCGACTTATTAAAATTGAAGTACTTCTTGAGCAAGTATTGATGGAACTAAAAAAAGGTGACATCAAGTTTGAAAAGATGGAAAATCGCATTATGCAGTTGGAAAAACAACAGTCGTATTGGCAAGGCGGTTTAGCACTTCTTGCTATTATCTGGACTGCGGTATTGAAGTGGCTTCCATAAAGGAGAAATATCATGCAAGCAACAAAAAATTGGTGGGAAAGCAAAACGCTTTGGGTCAACGTATTAACCCTACTCGCTATGGTCATAAGCCAAGTAATGGGTTGGGATGACATGCAACAGTATGCTCCGCAATTGTTGGTCATTAGCAACGTCATCAACATGGCACTGCGATTTTTGACCACAATGCCAATCAAGTAAGTGAGGACATCATGGCACCTCCTGTTTTAATGGAAAAAAACCCAGACGAACGCAAAAAAAATTACAGAAAACTTAGACGGTCTAGAGTGGTTAGTTCGTTTGGTCGTGAGTTGTCAAAAGAAGAGTTTGACTACTACAAAGAAAACGCACCAGAAGTACTTCGAAATGCGTTAGCAAATGGTTCGTGGATTGCACCTGGCGGAACAGAGCGTGCAAAGAAACCATCATCTACAACACCAACTGCAACTGCAACTCCAGCCCCTGCACCCACACCTACGCCAGCACCCGTGCCAGTTTCTACACGAGATAAAGAGCGTGCGCAAGCACGTCAGCAAGCACGTCAGACACTCAACAACTTGCTGAAAAACAATCCCGAGTTGACATCAAGTGACTACGTGATGTTGCCCGATGGGACAATCAGACAACGACCAACACCTGATGTTTCATTGAAACAAGCACAAGATATGGTATCTGCATACATGAACAGTGGTGGCACAACAACTGCACCAACTGATTATGTGCGTGCATTGGCGTTCGGAGACATCATGACACGCAAGGCGCAGGAAGAAGAGCAGAAAGACTTGCAGGGCTTCTTTGTTGATGCATTGTCACGAGGAAGCACAACCTTGCCGACTGTATCGCAAGATACACTACGCCGTGCCGCTGGTGCGTTAAGTGGTAGAGGGAATGTCACCATTCGCACATCTTCACCAACCACGCCAGCCACATCAACCACGCCAGCCACGCCAACTGCACCAAAGCCAGCCACGCCGACTACGCCGACCACACCAAGTACGCCAAGCACGCCAAGTACATCGACTACACCAAGTACACCAAGTACACCAAGTACACCAAGTACACCAAGTACACCAAGTACACCAAAACCAAGTGGAGCATCACGAAGCATTTACGGCGGAAAGTTTACTGAAGACCAACGAGCAGTAATAGCAAGTGCAGGTACAAATGGCGGAGTTGTCGGACCTGCCAGAGCAGCGGCTGGTTCAAGTCCTGACAAGTTCAAACAAGAACTGATTAGTCGTGGTGTGTCTGCTAAAAATGCTGACGCAATTGTTGATGCGTTCTTAGAGTAAAGGAACAATAATTATGAGTCGCAAAAAAGACAAAGTTTTACAAGGTCGATACGTACTCAATCCCCGAACGAAACTTAAAAGTGACGACGCAAAAGTAATTGATGCTCTGGTGGATGATTTTAATTCATTACCAAAAGTTTATGATGAAAATCAAGAGCAGGTTACAAAACCAAGTTCAAGAAAGCCACCTAAAAACGTGGATGACATTCAAATTGTCGAGTCGTCAGATGCTCAATTTAGACAAAATGGCAATATTTTGATGTCAGACCCACGATTAGTTAATCAGCCAAACAAGTCAACTTATGTAACTGCAGCAAAAGAAATAGGTAAACTTTTGTATTACCCAGGTGTTGACAGAGAAGCAGTTAGCAGATTGGGTGCGCTTATGATAATCAAGGCAAAATTAAGCGATGCCAATATTGCTTCAAATTTACGAAAACAACCACTAAACTACAATCCAAGAGACGTTAATCAACGTATCAATGACGAAATCGACCGCATTGTAGACCAAGTTAATTTGTTAAGTAGACCTGAAATTATTCGGCGAATTGAACAAATTAACACTAGTGTTGGCATTCGTGCTGTAACTATTCGAGAACAAGCTAAAGCATTTGAGGCGGCGAAAACCCAACGAGAGCGTTTAGCTGCTATTCGAGATATGGCAAACGAAGGTCTTCCTAAAATCGCTTCTGACAATGAATAAGTGATTAACAAAAATATGTAGGGGTGTAACAACCCCTACATATTGTATATTTTTCAAAACAAACCTACTAAATGTTCGTGATACAATACGAACACATTTTTATTTTTCTTTTCCGTCAAGGGAGATAGTCATGACAGCCAACACGATTGGGCACAACTCTATTCCATCAGAAGTGAAGATTGCGTTTGACGAGAGTAATCAGTACTTTCCAACGCCAATTCAAAAGTTTCAATTTTTCGATAAGTATTCTCGATTTAACTACGATTTGGGACGACGAGAAACGTGGATGGAAACTGTTGACCGCTCAGTAAAATTTATGTACGACCTCGCTGGCGACCGTGTAACATCAGAAATGTATGCAGACATTCGCAAGGCTATTCTCGAAATGCGTGTTATGCCATCTATGCGATTGCTCGCAATGGCAGGAGAAGCGGCGCATCGAAACAATATCGCCATCTACAACTGTAGTTATCAGCCCGTAGAAAGTATTGATTCATTCGTAGAAGCATTGATTATTTCTATGTCAGGCTGTGGTGTTGGATTTTCTGTTGAGCAAAAATACGTCAACAACCTTCCACGAATTGCATCTCATCGCTCTTCCGCCTTGGTCAAGTATGTTATTGAAGACACTACTGAAGGTTGGGCACGAGCGTTGAAGTATGGTCTGGAAACATGGATTGATGGTGGCGATGTCGTGTTTGACTACTCGCAAATCCGTCCTGCTGGCGTGCCACTGAGAGTTAAAGGCGGTCGTGCATCAGGTCCTCAACCGTTACGCATTTTGCTTGATTTCATGCGAGAGAAGATTCTCTCACGTCAGGGCGGTCGATTGACCTCGCTTGATGCGCACGATATGATGTGCATGGTCGGCAGTGCTGCGGTGTCTGGTGGTGTGCGTCGTACTGCAATGATTTCATTGTTTGACCCCAATGACCACGCCATGCTTCAGGCAAAAAGTGGCGACTTTGAATCACACAGCAGTTTCCGTTGGAATGCTAACAACTCAACGGTGTGGCCGAGTGAGGGCATTACACAAGCCGATTTTATTGCACAGTTCATGGAAATGGTGAACACGGGTCGTGGCGAGCCAGGTATCTTTAACCGTGCAGGTGCAAATGCGTTGAAGCCAGCACGTCGTCAGGCATCAGACTTTGGTACAAACCCCTGTGGTGAAATCAACCTGCGCCCATGGCAGTTCTGTAATCTTACCGCAGCTGTAGCACGACATGACGACACCATGGATTCGTTGAAAGAAAAAGTGCGTATTGCAACCATTATTGGTTCAATTCAATCAATGGCAACGCACTTCCCAGGTTTGCGACCAATGTGGAAGTACAACTGTGAGGAAGAACGATTGCTTGGCGTAGACATCACAGGTCAAATGGACAGCAAGGTGGCACAAGATGCGGAAGTTAAATCACAGTTGCGTGACTTTGCAGTTGAAGTAAACAAAAAACTTTCATCGCAATTGGGCATCAATCAGTCTGCATCAATTACGTGTGTTAAGCCAAGCGGTAACTCATCGCAGTTGTTGAACTGCGCAAGCGGACTGCATCCACGTTGGGCACCGTACTACGTGCGAAATGTGCGTGTGTCATCACACTCACCACTGTACTTTGTCATGCGTGATGCTGGCGTACCAATGTCACCCGAAAACGGTCAAGCACCTGACACTGCAACTACATGGGTTATTCACTTCCCAATGAAATCACCCGATGGCGCAATTACCCGTGGCGATGTCAGTGCTATTCAACAGTGTGAGTTCTGGAAGAGCAACAAGTTGCATTGGACAGAGCATAACCCATCAGTCACTATCACGTACAAGCCAGAAGAGGTTATTGACGTGATGCACTGGGTTTGGCACAATCGTGAGATTGTCGGAGGCATGTCATTCCTGCCATCATTTGATGCCAAGTATGCACAAATGCCATACGAGGAAATCACCAAAGAGGAATATGAGAATCTGTCATCGCAGTTTCCAGACATAGACTTTAGTCGTGTTTGGTTGTACGAGGAGAGCGACCTCACCAACGCAGCGCAAGAACTTGCATGTGTTGGTGGTGCGTGCGATATTACTCTTTCATAAACAAACAAAAGAATGGACAACCATTTTCGTAAAGCCACGAAAATGGTTGTCCATTCTTTTGTTATGACTGCTGTTTGTGTTCCTGAATTACTTTCTCTATTTGCATGTCGTCACCATATTCAATAGTGACATAGCGAACAGTTGTGTGCAAAACCTTGCTGTTGCATGTATAAATAATAGTTGTATCAATTATTGGCTTGTGATTTGGAATACGAATAACTTCATGAAAGTGAATATACACAATATTCCACTCTTTTGGTAAAAACTTGCAAACGCTACGACTGATGGATAAGTGGTTCATCTTATATGCAAACGAAGTCTGACCTTCGCAAGTAAATATTATTGCTTGACTGCTCATAATCACTTCCACAACTCTTCATAGTTAAACTCAAAACGGTCTTTCATGCGTTGCACTGCATCGTCAGAGCATCCGTGAATGTTCTGATATTCACCACGACATGTAATAATCTCCAATGACAAACTGAGTTGTTTCGTCAACAATACGTATGGTTTCATTTCCCACATGCGAGTAAACGTGTTGGCAACAATCACACGCTTTCCGTCTTTCAACGCATTTTCAGCGTTTTGCAAACATTGCTTGTGTGCATCTTGCAATCGTTCAGGCTGAAACACGTAGTTTCCATGAATGTCAGTAAAAAAATCATCTGCCTCAAACACAACATCGTATTTGCCCTGCAAAATCATGTTCATGGCAAGCGTACTTTTCCCACTCCCTGGCAGTCCTCGAATTAATAACAACATATGTTGCTCCTTTCTTGCACATATTATACCACAAATAATTTGACAATATATATATGTAATGATATACTTTTAAAAGTGACACAATAAATAAACGATTGTGTTATATCGTGCATAGAAAGGAATAATCAAATGCACATCAAAGATTGGCTTAACAGCCATGTAAGTGAGTACGTAGAACATGGACAGTACACCATTTACAACACGAAAATGCTAGAAAATGGTGAACTTGCATACACCTTGATTGGCACAAATGATGTCATCAAGGTTGTCACGCAAGGTGCAACTGACTCGGAAATGCTTGGTTCTAAAGTTTCAGTAGTGCTTCGTGCACCATTTGAAACAAACGACAAGTCTTTGACCATCGCAGACAAGGTTTCTGCGCTTGATGTTGAATTTCGTAGGGTAATTATTCGTGCAAGTAATGGCACGGTAAGTATCGAAATCAACGACACTATCCCAATGGTCAAAGTCATGGATAATTGGATTGCTCGAGCAGTTGAGCAGTGCATCGGAGAAATGTTCTGGAATTACATCTGGGATGAATACCGATGGAAAAAGCACGAAGATTTCAAATACACATGGATAATTCTTGGTGACGACATTCGTCGTGAACAAGAGTATCTTTATGAAATGTGTGCTCGAATCACCAACGACCATGACGTTGCCATTGACTTTATTGACAAATCAATGGTTTGGGATGTATTGGGACACGGAAAAGCAGAACGCCTGTGGAACGCAAGCGGAGAAGAGTCGTTCAACTATCGCATTTTCGAAAAGATGCGAGAAAATCGACAATTAGCCATCATTCAGGCTTCGAAAGAAGCAAGTGAGGACATGTAATGGCGGAATTCTACCGAATCAGCATTTTGTGGCGGTCATCACAAAACGTGTATTGGGACAGCATGTGCAACGATGTTGTGTATGGAGAAAACGTACACGATGTCTTTAATCGTGCAGTCAGCCCAATTACTCAGACCGACAAGTTCCCGATGGACTTGGGCAACCCAAATATCTGGACAAGTAACACGCAAAAGTTGCATGTTTACTTGTACTCACGAAACACAAAAATGTATTACGAAGTGAGTATTGTTCCAAACGACGTTGTACGTGTTGGCGGTGGCGAATACGGTAGTGTTTGGCACAAATATACTAGTGATAACACTGTCGTACCATTGTCGTAAACAAAAAAACACTCCGCAGGGAAGTAATTTCCTGCGGAGTGTTTTTTTGTTAATCACGATACAACATGGGGTGATTGTGGTAATCTCTTTCTCGAGAATTTAATTGTTGATTTAAATGTTGAATCTGTTTATAGATGATTCGCCACTGCGCTCTGTGCTCACGGCTTTTTTGTCGTGCAGAATCAACAATCTTTTCAAATTGCTTGCGTTGTTCAGGTGTAATCAATCCGCCCATGCGGTCAACTTCCGTTTCAAACGCCTTGCAAATATCCAAAATCTTGTCTGCGTTATTTAGCAAATCCACAGCACGATTATCAACTTCTCGAATCAATTCACGAGTTGGATTGTAAAACAACTCGTTCATGTCTACCTTGTATGAAAACTCCATTGGTTGTTCGATTGCACGCTTGAACCTATCAAGCAAATCATTAAAGTCCATCGTGTTCTCCTTTCACAGAACAATAGTAATATACCAAATAATATATAAAATGTCAAAAAACAAACCACTTTACAAATGTTTTATAATACATAACAGAAGGAGAATAATATGCAAAAACAACAAGAAAACAAACCAACAAATCCGCAGCTATGGTCACAGGCAAAAAGTCAAGCAAAATCACGATTTGATGTGTATCCATCTGCATATGCAAACGCATGGGCAAGTCGTTGGTACAAAGAACGTGGCGGAAGTTGGAAAACAACATCAACAATCAAAAAATCAAGCAGTATTCGCAAAGATTTACGACAATGGTTTAACGAAAAGTGGGTAGACATATCCAAGCCCATACGCAACAGTGCAAATAAAATAGTAGGATTTGAAGAATGTGGTTCTGGCGATAAAGGCGGATACCCCAAATGCTTGCCTAAAGCCAAAGCAAACAAATTGTCAGATAGAGAACGTGCAACACTTATTCAACGAAAAAGAAAGACAGGCATGCCTCAAGATGGCAAACCTGTCATGACTTCAAGTAAAATTAACAAGTATTTTTAATGGTATCAACAGAGGGATTTGAACCCCCAACCTACTGTTTCGAAGACAGTTGCTCTATCCAATTGAGCTATGTTGACATTGGCACCGACGGTAGGAATCGAACCTACGACCTACTGCTTAGAAGGCAGTAGCTCTTTCCACTGAGCTACGTCGGCGTATTATGAAACTGTTACTACCACCTTATTCACATCAAACGATGCACGCAAACGATTAAGCATATCATTTGCCATTTTTTGATACGTTGGTTCCGCTAAACGAAAATAATCTTCATAATCAACAGAACCTTCTACAAAAAATGAATGCTTGTCATTCACTTTTGTCTGCATTACTACTTGTACAGGATGGAACATATTTGAATTAATTTCAAATACACGTCCTGTCAACACCACGTTGCGAATAGGAGAAACCACTTTATTTGATTTCTGCATAGAGATATACCATAAACCTGTGCGCTTCCATTCTGATGGTAAATCAACAGACACGTTCGGTTGCCAATTAGTCAATTGTACGTATAAAATAGCGTTCATTCTACATCCTTTTCGTTCGACTTGAGTATCGCAGTTGAAATATCGGTTATCATGCCAGCGCACTCAATATAAAAACGAGAAATTAATTCCTGACGTGCTTCAATAAAACTTGGAAAATCAATTTTTGATAACGTGCCAGAAAACACTCGTGAGTGATTCATCATGTGCTCATCAAATGGACTAGAAAAATCACCTGTTGTTGCATTAATTTTCCATACATCACTCAACTCATATACGTCTAGACGAACAGTGATTGCACCAAATGGAATATATGTATACCATTCAAGCACGCCTTTTTCTTCTTGATGCACAATTTCGTCAGAAAATGGAACGACCGCCAACAACGCTAGTAGTCGTTGGCGGACAATATTGTTGACCATCAATTCATCAGATAACGGGTGAGATTGTCGAGGATTCGTTGTTTCAAACAACACAAGTTGCGATACAGACGACCCTTCATCCACAAGCAACACATTGACCGTTACCTTGTCGTGATTTTTCCATATGTCTGCAAGGACAGTGACACCACTACGCTCAAACTCGAAGTTGGAAGATGGCAAACATTCATAACGAATTTGTTTTGTGTGCATTGGTTCACTCTTTTTCATTTATGGAGGAGAGAGTGGGATTTGAACCCACGGGTCTTTCAACCTCCTGTTTTCAAGACAGGTGCAATAAACCACTCTACCATCTCTCCTCATGGTGCCTGAAGTAGGAGTCGAACCTACAACCAATCACTTAAAAGGCGACTGCTCTGCCATTGAGCTATTCAGGCTTTGGCGCACGGGGATGAGATTCGAACTCACTTAGGGATTAGTTCCCTCCGCCCACCCTACCATTCTCTGGCTTGGGTGCTTTATCCCACAACGCCGCTCCCGTGCATACAGATTTGAACATACAACAGAGTGAGAAGTTACGAACCCATACCCCTACGGATAATACTTTCTCACTCTGTTGTATTGTTGGCTATTCGCCAACATACACACATTATATACTTAAATCACCGATTTTACAACGTGCTTTACACGCAACACAGGAATAATCGGATATGTACGATTATATGATTTATGAACCACGATAAATTGCTTCAACAACACATGCAAGTGTGTATGCTTCACTTTTTCTTTACGTATCCCATTTGTCGATTTAATCATTTGTGGTTTACTCATAGTATCCTCGTTTGTAGAGCGTCTACGTGCAATAAAAAGTTGTGGAGCGCATTTTAGTTTACACGCTCCACAACACAGTATTTAGTAGTACACGGACTTGTTTCGAAATACATACAACAATATGTACACAATTAACCAAAGACCACCCGTAAGCACAGTCAACACAATGTGCAACAAGTGATTAAATGGACGAAGACCACCCTGTGCTTGTGTTGATGAATTCATAAACACGTTTGGAGTCTGATTCTTTTTGAGATTCTCAATTTCTCGCATTTGCGCATCTAAAATCTCACCACAATGCTTACATTTTTTGGCTTCAGCCAACACCATTTCACCACAATACTGACATTTTTTGTTTGCTGAATCAGTCATAGTCGTTCCTTTCTTAAATTTGCACACATGGAGCCGATGGTCGGGCTTGAACCGACGACCTATCGCTTACAAGGCGATTGCACTACCACTGTGCTACATCGGCGTGGGTGCGGTGGCAGGAATCGAACC
>Ga0209972_10002789_pt1 | contig 14047 bp, 7 predicted proteins | sample NOAtaG_7_FD_187302 | JGI IMG/M metagenome (GOLD analysis project Ga0209972, IMG submission 187302) | Freshwater lake microbial communities from Lake Erie, under a cyanobacterial bloom - NOAA_Erie_Diel1S_2200h metaG (SPAdes) (version 2) | ecosystem: Environmental > Aquatic > Freshwater > Lake ... | reverse complement strand
CTGCCGCTCTTCCGCCACGCGGAAGTCGTAGTTCTGGTTCGGCCCTGGCGCCTCCACGAGCGCCGGATCCGAGGTGAGGCCCGGCGAGAGCCTGCTGTTGCCGTTGCGGTCGAAGGAGTTGCGGCCGGGGCCGTCGATCGTGAGCGCGTCGAAGATCGCCACACCCGTCGGCAGCGCGGGCTGCCATGGCGAGAAGCCCGCGATCGGCGTGGGCGGCACAGTGGTCGATGCGGGATCGAAGCGCGCGCCGAGCACCACGGAGCCAGGATCGTCGGTGTCGAGTTCCTGCGGCAGACGGATCTGGAGCCGGTTCACGAAGAGACCGGCGCCCGGGTAGAACTCGTTGTCCGGGTCGTCCTCGAGCATGATCTCGGAGAAGGTGCGCACCGCGCTTGGGTTCGGGCCCCAGTTCTCGTAGACATGGCCCCAGAGGAAGACATCGAGGACTTCGCCGATCTGCTCGAAGTCGCTGTCCTTCTGCGTCATCTGGAACGGAATGGTCGCGACCGGGATCTGGCTGAAGCGCTGCCAGTCGGCCACGCTGCAACCCTTGTTGCCGATCATCCACTCGTAGGTCACGCCCTCGTACTCGACGGCGCCGTGGCAATCCTGGAAGTAGATGTCGGCGGCCGCCTCGGGGAGGCCGAGGGCCGGCAGGAACGGCATCGGGCCGGTGCCCGGGGTGGCGATCGCCTCGAGCGGGCCGCCTTCACGCAGCACGGTGAGGTTCGTGAAGAACACGGGCTTCGAGCGGATCGTGCGGCCGAACATGTCGACCCAGGTCATGTTCGCCCAGCGGTTGAGGCCGGCGGCGTCGCCGTCCGGGTCGGTGTCCTTCTTCCACATCTCGCCCTTGTAGGCGTCGGCACCGGAGCGATTCGCGCCGTTGGTGTCGACGCCCTCGATCTGCCGCGTTGCGCGGACGGGCTCGGTGGCCATGCTGAAGATGAAGCGCGGCGAGCGCTCGAAGGCGTCGATGCGCTTCTCCTCGAGCGGCACCGCGGCGTCGTCCCAGGTGTCGACATCGAACGCCCAGGCGCGGCTCGCGCGGCACCAGGTCATGAAGAACTCGTTCGACTGCAGGCGGATACCCGCCACATAGCGGCGGTTCGGATCCGGATCCCAGAAGTAGCGCTTCTGCGGCGGAAAGAACTGCGGATCGGTGAGGAGCCGGTTGAACGCCTCGTTGAACTTCACTTCAGGACCGGTTTCCTCGTTGTCGAAGCGATCGACCACGATGCTGATCGGCCCGCCAGGGATGCCCGCCGGCGGCACCACATTGCGGAGGAGCTGGACCGGCTGGATCGTTCCGTTCGCGTAGGGACCGGGGCCGGCCGAGAGGTTGACCTGCCAGACCCCCGTCGCGTCGAACACGAGCGTGCGGTCCTGCTCGTCGACATCGGGCTCGAGGCCGCGCGCGTCGTAGAGCGATGCGAACTCGACGATGCCGTCGCCGTCAGAGTCGGTGCCCGCCTGGAAGCTCGAGCCCTGCATCTCGCCGCGCTCGAGATCAAAGAAGTCGAGGACGGCCGCCTTGAAGGTCGAGCCCGCCGCGGGATAGACGCCGAACTGGCCATCGAGCGCCGCAAACACGATCGCGGTGCTCGGGCGACCGAGGGTCGCCGGAGGCAGCACGATCTCGTTGAGCGGATATCCACCGACCGCAGCCGTCGTGCCCGTCGCGAAGCTGAAGGTCTGGCCGAACAGCTGGAGCCGGTAGTCGGCGAGCGACACCGGCGTGTCGTACGGGTTGGCGACCTGCACGGCCACGATGAGCGTGGGCTTGCTGGTGTCGTCGACGAAGTTCTCGCCGCCGCCGTCGACATCGGGCGGAAGCTCTTCCTGGCCGGAGGGCGGCGGCGTGCCGCCGGCGGTCGTCCACTCGAGCTCGTTGAAGTCGCTCTTCGGATAGACGAGCCCCATGAACACTTCCATGATGAACGGCTGCTTCTCCATGCCGACATAGAAGCGGTCCGCGTCGATCGGATCGATGACCGCGTCGGTGAGCGCCGGGAAGTAGCCCGACGGATCGAACACCGGGGTGCTCGGGTAGAGCGGGCGGTCGATCGCAACGCCGGAAGTGCCGAGCGTCGAGGCCTCGTCGCTCGCGGTGTCGAGGTTCGCGATGTAGCTCGCGATCATCGACAGCGTGCGGTTGTAGTCGGCTTCGCGCGTACCGAAGTAGGTCTGGTAGGTGAATCCGCCCGCGCCGTTCGGGATCCTGCGCGCAAGCGAGTTCTCGAGCACGCGGCCAAGGTCGCGGCGCCACAGCAGCGCCTTGAACGGGTTCCGGGTCAGGATCGGCTGGCCCGCGTCGTTCACGAACATCGGCTCGCGCAGGTCGATCTTGAGCTTCTGGCGATCGTACTCGGCTCGGTTTGCGGTCTGGAACGCGCCGTAGGCGGCGTCGCCCGGGGCCGGCACCGCGCCGCCCGCGTTCATGTAGTTGAAGGTCTCTTCGTAGTACGGGCTCGACCACATCGCGGGCGGCATCGTCTCGTTGCGCGCGCCGTTGAACATGGTCAGCTTGCGGCGATTGTCGACGAGCAGCTGGCGGGCGTCGAGCTGGTCGATGTACTCGTCGGCCTCCTCGCGCATGGGCGAGGCGCGGAGGAACTGACGCGCGTTGGCGTCGAGCCCTTGCAGCGCGGGGCTGTAGAGGCTGAGCGCCTGCTCGAAGCGCGAGAGCGTCGAGGGCAGGTTGTTGCCGTGGTAGGCGCGCAGCTCGAACTCGTCGGCGGCATCGAACGGGATCAGGCCGAAGAGCGGCTTCTCGGGATCAAGGCCCACGATCTTGAAGTACGCGAGGCGCTCGCGTGGGCTCTCGAACGAACCCTGCAGGTTCGGCTGCAGGTTGCTGTCGAGGAGCGGGTAGCCGGCCTGCGGGCTTCCGGGGTCGCGACCGCCGACTGCGGTGATCATGCCCGTCGCCTGGAGGAACGACGCGGGAGCGTTGATCAGCTGCCCTGCTCCGTTCAGGCGGTCGCCGAAGCGCTCGCGGTCGAACACCATCAGGCTGTCGCCGAACACGATGTTTGGATTGCCCGACCAGTAGGTCGGGATCGGGAAGCCGCCTTCGAGGTTCGTCGAGCGCTGGTTGACCGGACCGTCGAGGAAGCCGACGGTGTTGCCGCGGCCGTGGAGCGGACCGAACGAGAACTCAGCGTTGCTCGTGACGAGCGCGAGGTCGGCCGGGGTGTGGCCTGCGGTGCCGGGGATCGGCGCCGTGAGCCCCACCGCCGGATCGGCGTCGTAGCCGAACGAGAACTTGGTGGCGACATTCGCGTTCAGCTGCGACGAGTTGTCGACGACCGACACGCCGACGATCGTGCGCACGCCGCGGTCGATGCTGACGGGCGCCGCGAACCAGAAGCTGTCGGTGAAGCCGTCGCCGTCCGCATCGGTGAAGGTGCGGGACACGACATTGCGGAAGGTGCCCGCCTTGAACTCGTCGGTCGGCTTGCCGAGATCGCGCAGGCGGAAGAAGTTCGGCAGCGCGAGGTTCGGGTTGCTGTAGGCGTTGAGGTAGCTGTTCGCTGCGTTCACCGGCGCGAACCAGATGCTGCGGCGGTTGGCGAACTCGGTCGCGTTCGCGACCGGCGCGGGGAACACATTCGGCAGCCACTGCTCGTACGGAACCGCAAGGGCGAGCGGCTGGTTGAGGCCGGTGCCGCTCTCGTTGAGGTTCTCAAGCGTGTTGCCGACGATGTTCGAGATGTCGGTGACCACGCGCCAGCCGTTGTTCGCGGTGGGAAGCCACGACAGGTGCTGCCAGTGCGAGAAGGTGAACAGGTCCTGCGTGCCGTCGCCGGTCTGGTCGATGCCGACGCGGACGGGCTCGGTCGAGCGCAGCCAGCGCGAATCGCCCATGCCGGGGCTGCCGTAGGGATTGCTGTCGGCGGTGATGATGCCGCCCGGGGCGCCGGGGCCGAAGGGCCACGGGCTTGCGCCGCCGAACTGGTCGGGCCAGTTCGTCCACGCCTTCGTCTCGTAGGGCGCGATGTTGTAGCCAAAGTCGGGGAAGCCGTCGCCCGAGATCGGGTTCGTCGCGTCCGCAAGCGGAAGCACATCGCGGTCGATCGAGTAGCGCTGCGCATCGCTCGGCGGCGCGAGGCGCGGCCACGACGCGCTTGCGACGGTGATCGGCGGGTTGACGGAGTTGTCGGTGCGGGCGAACGGGTCGCTGGTGTCGACGGGCTTCGCGAACAGCGCGCCCGAGATCTCCTGCGCGACATTCAGGCCGATCGACTCGGCGCGGCCATCGCGGCCGGCCGCCGACTGCTGCGCCGCCGAGATCTGACGGGTGGCGCGCGTACGGCCGACGAAGGCCGTGGCGATGATCACCAGAAGGACCAGAATCGCCGTCACGAGCACGATGGTGTTGCCACGGCGTGCACGCGCATTCGCAGGGCTGGAAGGCAGAGGCAGATTCATGTTCGTTGCTCCTGACGGCGCGCGTCATGCGCGCGGATCGAATTCCCGCTTAGCGCTTGGGAAGCTCGACGATGAACTGGAAATCGCGGCCACCCTCGATCCGACCGAGCGGATCGTGGAGGCGGACGGTGATGCGGAGGGCGCTTGGCAGCGGCGTGTACGGACCGCGGTTCGCAGCGGAGATCGAGGTGACGCCCTCGTCCTCCTGGTTGAATCCGAAGACGGCCTGATAGACGCGCTTGCCGTCCTGCGAGTCGCTGGTCTGCCAGATGACGCCGTTCGACCCGACCGGTCCCTCGACCGCGCAGATCACGGTGCTCGTCGGGCCACCGACGACGAGCGGGAAGCCCACGGCGCCCCACGGTGCGAACGCACCGCCGTTGGTGAAGCGCGGCCATGACGACAGCGGTCGGACCACGCTCGTCGGCGTGCCGTCGTCGAGGCCGAACCACGGCTGCGTGGCGTTGGGACGCACATACATGCCGATCGGCTCTGCACCCGTGATCGCGCCGCTTGGCCCGAAGCCTTCGGGACCCGTCCACGAGCGGCCGAGGCCGTTCTCCCAGGTCCACTCGACCTTGAAGCTCGAGCAGTTGGCGGCGAGCACAGGCGCGGTCAGCATCTGCTCCGCACGCGAGGGGCCGAGCGCGGCCTTCTCGACACGCGGATAGGCGACGAAGTGGTTGGTGTTGCGGGCGGAGCCGTCGCCGGGCGCGGCCTGCGTCGCGCGCACCGCCCACGGGGCGAGCGTCTGCAGCATGCGGAGGCGGGTGGACGGCGCCGAGTAGAAGTCCGTCTCGCGCGTGAACGGCAGCTGCGTCGAGTTCGTGAACGCGGCGTTGTACTGGTAGCACATCTGGGTCAGGAGGTCGTCCATCTGCCACTTGCAGATGTCGACGCGGCCTGAAGTCCAGAGCGGATCGACGATCGCGGTCGGCGGCGCGAGCGTCGTGAGGGGCCCGGGCTGGACCTGCAGCGAACCAGCGCGAGTGAAGAGCCGCTGCGTGGCGTTGACGCCAGTGCTCGCGGCGAACTGCGCCGTCGGGGCCGCATCGGTCCCCATGAGGGTCGCCATGCGCACGAGCGGCCAGTTGCTCGGCTTCGTCCGCGCGAGGTTGACGGCGGAACCGAAGGCGCCGTTCGTCCAGTTGACCGTCTCGACGCGACCGCCCCTCCACGGGACGACGGGCGCGTTCGAGCCTTCGTAGCTGAACGGCCCGAGGTTCTGCGCAAGCGTGGAGGCAAGGACGCCGTGCCCGTAGTAGACGCGCGCGACCGCTGCCTCGGCGGCCCAGTCGGCTGCGATCACCCCTCCCGACGGAATGAGGTTCTGGCTGCCGACATACTGCTGGGTCGGACGGATGCCGCGGGTGAAGAACGCGACCTGGTCGGCGCGGATCTCGGCGCCGCCGAGCGACGGATCGAGCGTCTGCAGCTGGCCGGGCTGGTTCACCTCGACCTGCTGGAGCACGAGGAATCCGTTGGGCGGAAGGTTCGCGAAGTCGGCGCGGATCTGCGCCTCGATGGCGTTTGCGGTCTGCAGCAGGTCTGCGTTCGCCTCGGCGACCGAGGCGACCTTCGACGAAGCGCCGAAGATCTTGGCGGCCGCCACGATGACGACCACGAGGACGCCGATCGCGACCAGCATCTCGGTGAGCGTGAAGGCCGCGGCGGCGCGCAGCGAGGCGAGTCGGGTGTGGTTGGAAGCGGCGTGCATCAGAGTTCCTCCACCGCTGCGAAGATGGGAGTCAGGATGTTGCCGCGCGCGTCGCGCTGCGGAACGAACCAGATTCCCGAGATGTATCCGTTGGGTCCGCCGGCCGGATAGACGACGCCCGGGATGACGCCGTTGATCGGTGCCGCGGGCAGGATCGGGATCGGGCGCTGCAGCTTCACGGGGCCCTGCCCCGGCTCGTTCGCGGCGGTCGCGGCGGTCGGACCTTGGCGCGTGCGGCCGTTGAGGACCTTGTGCACGCTGCCGTGGTTGTCGATCCACCACGAGCCGGGCAGTTGCCAGTCGTCCCAGACGAGATTGGGCGCGAAGGGCGTGCCCTTGTGCGTGCCGAAGATCTCATCGGTCGGCGCGGGGGTTCCGGCGGCTACCACGGTGTAGCCGTTTGCGGCGCTGAACGCGCCCGTCGGATTGCCACGCAGCGGCCACGGGATCGCGGTTCCGACCGCGGCCGGCGCAAGGTACAGCGCCGGAATCGGCGGCGTGGTCGGCGAGGTGTCGAACGCACCAGCGGGCGCCGCGGGCGCGCCGGTGAGCAGCGTTCCGTTGAGGCCGACCGTGCGGTACGGTCGCGTCTCGCCGCCCGGCGAAGTCACGCGGTAGACGAAGACCGCCACCTGGATGCGGCCGCCCGAGCGGCGGAACATGCAGTCCCAGTGGTAGACGGGGATCGACCCCTGCACGCTCGCTCCCTGCGGATACGAGCGCTCGGCCTGCGAGAAGGTGAAGTTCGGCTCGAGGAGCGCCTGGAAGTCGATGCTCGACGGGACCTGCGCGGGATCGGCCGCTGCGATGTCGTAGAGCGGATACTTCGCGCGGTTGTACGGGATGCCGAAGAGCGGAACCGTGGTGCCGCCGACATCGACGCCGTCGACCATCTCGGTTGCCCACGGGCCTGCAGGAGTGAACCACGCGCCGAGATTGAACGGCGCCTGCTGCCGCGTGTAGATCGCGGAGAAGACATCGATCGTGCCGAGGTTCGGCTCGCCTGCCGCCGAGGTGTTCGTGTAGAACGCGGGGCGCATCCAGCCCCAGTCGCCCGAGAGCTGCGGGATGTCCGCGGTCGCGCCGACCGGACGGATCGTGCCGACCGGCCCCTGGCCGGCGACATACTGCGGGCCGATCCCGAAATCCTGGAACGAGCCGAAGTCCTCCTGCGAGAGCTTCGAGCGCAGCGTGGCGAAGGCGTTCTTCGCGACGATCGGACCGATGGTGTCGTCGGCGGCCTGCCGCTGCAGCGCGATGCCCGCTGGGAAGAGCGCCGCGATCGAGATCACGCCGATACCAAGGATGAAGATCGCAAGCAGCATCTCGGCGAGCGTGAAGCCGCGGAGACTGGAAGCGCGTGCGCCGTGCGGATCAGTGGTTGGCATCAACGCACCTTCCTTTCGGGGATGCCGCTGAAGCGGTTGAAGGTGATGCGGTCACCGAACTGCGCGATGTAGCCCGCCGGGCCCGTGAGTTCGTTGATGACATTCGTGTCGTTGTTCCACGGCAGGCCCTTGACCTCGCGCGCGGCCTTGTCGTCGTAGACCACGAGGAACGGCACGAACATCAGGTTGCACTCGTCGTCGGGGTGGTCCTGCAGCCAGAAGATCTCGAAGTTGCCCGATGCGCAGTTGCCGACCGCGGCGTCCTGCGGGTCCGCGGGCGGCGTGGGCGACGAACCGTTGCGGTTCCAGTCGACATAGCTCTTGGCGTCGAGCGTGATCGAGGAGTTCGGCGGACGGGTGAGGAACTCGCCCTGCGGCCCGAACATGATGGCGACGGTGCGGTTGAACTCGATGGTCTCGGAGCAGTTCACGAGAAGCGGCAGTTCGGCCTGCGTCGCGAACACCTGCTCGGCGGGAATGCCGCCGAAACTTCCCGGCGGGTCGTACATCGGCCCGGCGACCTTGATGCCCTGGGGCAGCGGGATCGGCGGGATGTTCGCGACGGGCAGGAAGCGCTCGGCCACGCCGCCCGGCGAGCCGCTGAAGAAGCTCCGGTCTCCGGTCGGACGCACGACGATCATCTCGACGCGCTGGGGAACGGACGGATTGGCCGGGTTCCAGATGGGACGGAACACGATCGCGGTCACGGCGGAGTCGCGGATCGCAGCGGCTCGGGCGGTGCCGAGCATGTTGGTGACGGCGTTGGTGCCGGCGGCGAGGCGCGAACTGGCGGTGAGGCGGCGGGCACCGATGGTCGTGAGGACCGACAGGATGGCGATGATGCCGATGACGATCAGCAGTTCGATGATGGTGAACGCGCGTGCGCGCGTCGGGATGGTGAACGCGCGTGCGCGCGCATCGGCGCGGCGGGTCGTGAGGAAGATGTCGGAGCGGGCTGCGTGCATGCAGGGCCTCACGGTTCGTAGCTGTAGAGGTTGTCGGCGCTGGGATTCGCAACGCCGCCCGCGGGGACATCGCTGAAGCGCGTGTCGATGCCCGCCGAGACCCAGAGGATGCGGCGGTCCTTGCAGGAGACGCGCAGTCCGCCGAGGTTTGCGGCGGCCCATTCGCTGTCCGAGCGGATGGTGCCGTCGCGGTCGACGACATTCGGGTTGTTGGCGTCGAGTTCGGCCTGCGTCGCCTCGCGGCCCGGGAAGATCGCGATGATCGGCGTGTCCCAGTTGTCGACGCAGTGACGCAGGAGGCTCGGCTGCTGGCCGGTGAAGTTGCTGCGCACGCTGCGGAAGACGCTCTCGGGCAGCTTCTGGAGGATCGGCGCGACCGTCTGCGACTGGCTCATCGCCCACAGCAGCGTGGCCGTGCGGCGGAACGGAAGGTTCGAGTAGGCGGGAAGGCCGTTCGGCGGCGTGCCCTGGTACGGCGACTGGAGCTGCGCCCAGCTGTTGATGCCGAGCTGCGCGTTGGCAGCGCCCGGTGGAAGCCCGGTGGGAAACGGATTCGAATCGACATCCCACACGCTGTTCGCGGTCGGATCGGCTGCGATGCCGCCGGCGACCACGCCGCTCCGGTAGGTCGCGCGCCGATCGAGGACGCGCTCGAACTCCTCGGTCGCCGCGTTGAGGATCTCGAGCGTGTTCTTGGTGGCGCGCTCTTCGCTGGCGCGGCTCACGCTGCCGCTGACGGCGAGCACGAGGCTCACGAGGAGCACGATGATGCCGATCACGACGAGGAGCTCGATCAGCGTGAAGCCTGACCGACGGCCGGTCGATCGCTTCGGATGGGTGTTGCCGGTTCGCTGCATGGGTGTTTCCTCGCTCGTCTGTCGCCCTGCCGTCACTTGCCCGTGACGACGATGTTGTCCTTGTTGAACTCGCCGAGATCGCGGCGGCGCGAGCGGTCGAAGGACCGGTCGGGGCCCATCGACATCAGCGCGTACGACGCGCCCTTCAGCTGCACGCTCGACGAGTTGTCGCCGGCGGCGTCGGGCGCGCCTTCCGAACGGTCGCTCGGCGGGATCTCCCACGCGCGGAGCATGTAGATGTCGCCGAGGTTCGCGAAGATGCCGTTCGCGTCGGCGGCGGTGCTGCGCAGGTCGTCGCCGACATAGGGCGTGCGGTAGTAGGCGATCGGCTCGCCCCAGTAGTCGACGATGGTCTTCGGAAGGTTGTCGAACGCCGCGCCCGCCTGGTCGGCGAAGATCAGGTTCGGCCGGCCGTTCGGCTGGAAGCCGGTGATGCCGGCGACGAGCCGCTCGTCCTTCAGCTCGATGTACGGGCCGTAGACCTTGCCCTCGACCGCGGCGCTGTTCCAGGCGGGAGCGCCCGATGCCGGCGGCGTCGCGAGCCGCGCGGGATTGCGCGCGCGGTAGTAGCCCCAGAAGTTCGGGTTGTTCGCGAACGCGGCCTGCGGCGCGTCGATCGAACCGAACGCGCCGTCGGGACCGGGCGAGCGGATGCCGAACGGCGGAGCCTCTCGGTTGCCGGCGCCGTTCGGCGCGCCTTGGACGACGCCGTACCCGTCCTCCCCGCGGTGTCCGTAGCCGATCAGGAAGTCGGCGAGCGTGGTGTAGCTCACCCAGTCCTGCTGGCGCGCGACATCGTTCGCGCCTGCGACCTGCCCGAGCTTCAGCACATCGCGGCCGAGGCCGCGCGACTGCGGGTTCGGATTCTCGCGCGCCGCGAGCACCGGAGGCAGGTAGCCGAAGTCGGTCTGGAACTGCCCCAGGCCGGTCGAGATCGAGTTCATGAGCACCTGGGTGTTGGCGCCCTGCGCCCGCCGCGTGGCCGCCGACACCACCACGACCAGCGTGCCGATGAGGAGCACGATGATCGCGATCACCACGAGGAGTTCGGTGAGCGTGAAGCCCCCCGCTCGCCCGCGGACGGGCGTGGTGGGGAATGGCGTGTTCGCGCGAATCGACATGGAGTTGGATCCGGATGTGGTCGGAGCGGAGGAACCGCGCCTCGCGGCGCGGAGAACTCGTTCGGGGCCTTACTTCTTGGTGGTGTTCGACACGCTCTCGATCATCGAGACGAGCGGGAGGAACAGCGCAAGGACGATGATGAGCACGATGCCGCCGAGGACGACGACCATGAACGGCTCGAGGAGCGACAGGAGGCTTGCGACCGCGACATCGACCTCTTCGTCGTAGTTGTCGGCGATCTTCATGAGCATCACATCGAGGTCGCCGGTCTCCTCGCCGACATCGATCATGTTGACGACGATCGCGTCGCAGACCTTGGCCTCGCGCAGCGGCACCGCGAAGGTCTCGCCCTCGCGGATCGAGTCGTGCACCTTGGTGAGCGCGCGCTCGAACACATAGTTGCCCGAGGTGTCGCGCGTGATGAGGATCGCCTCGAGGATCGGCACGCCTGCGCTGATGAGGGTGCCGAGCGTGCGCGTGAAGCGCGCGATCGCCGTCTTTCTCAACAGCGTTCCGAGCACGGGCACGCGCAGCACCACGATGTCGGTGATCGCCCTTCCCGGCCCCGTCTTTCGTATCAGCTTGAAGAACAGGAAGATCAGGACGGGCGAGCAGACGATCCAGACGACGCCGGGCACGACCTGGCTTGTCGAGGATGTTCCGGCCACCCACTTCGAGGCGTTGATCATGAAGATCGTGAGGTCGGGCAGCTTGACATCGAAGTCCTCGAAGATCTCCTGGAACTTCGGGATGACGAAGTACATGATGCCCGTCACGATGAGGACGGCGATGAAGATGACGACCGCCGGGTAGATGAGGGCGCCGATGATGCGCCGCTTCAGGCGCTGGCCCTTCTCCATGAAGTCGGCGAGACGCTGGAGGATGACATCGAGCACGCCGCCGACCTCGCCTGCCGCCACCATCTTGGTGTAGAGCCGGTCGAACGCGCGCGGGAACTTGGCCATCGCCTCGGAGAGGCTGGTGCCCGACTCGACTTCCTCGCAGACGCCCTGGAGCACATTCTTGAGCGCGCTCGGCTTCTGCTGGTTCTCGAGGATCTGGAGCGACCGGAGGAGCGGCAGGCCTGCGTCCTGCAGCGTCGACAGCTGGCGGGTGAAGAGGGTCAGCTTCTTGGTGCTGACGCCGCCGATCGTGATGTTGAAGCTCTTCTTCTTCTTCTTGACATCGCGGACCTTCTTGGCGCCGCCGCCGCCGGTGCCGCCCGAGACCTTCTGCTCCTTCACGCCGCTCGGGAACAGTCCCTGCGCGCGGATCTTCTTGAGCGCCTCGTCGGCGGTCGACGCCTCGATGGTGCCCGAGGTCTTCTTGCCTGCGTTGTTGATCGCGTCGTAGGCGTAGGTTGGCATGGGTGGCTCCAGGCTCTGATTGCTGTCGTCTGTCTCGCGGCTCCGCCGCGCGGTGGTTCAGGATTCAGTCGGTCGTCCGCGTTCGGCCGTCACGCGTCGGTCATTCGTCTTCGGTCATCCCTCGTCTGTCATCGTCTCGCGCACGACCTCGTCGATCGTGGTCTCGCCGTTGTAGATCGCCATGAGGCCCGACTCGCGCAGCGTGCGCATGCCGCGCTTGCGCGCCTCCTGGCGGATCACGGAGGTCGAGGCCTGCTTCATCACGAGCTCGCGGATCTCGTCGTCCATCACGAGGATCTCGAAGAGACCCTTTCGGCCCTTGTAGCCCGAGCGGCGGCAGTAGTCGCAGCCCTTGCCTCGGCCGCGGAAGAACTGCTTGCCCTCGACATCGCGCGGGCGGAGCGCGAGCTCCATGAGCTGCTCCTCGTTCGGCGAGTAGGCCTCCTTGCACTTGACGCACACGCGGCGCACGAGGCGCTGGGCGACGATCGCCTCGATGGTGGCGGTGAGAAGGAAGGTCTCGACGCCAAGATCGACGAGACGGAGCACGGTGCTCGGCGCGTCGTTGGTGTGGAGCGTGGTGAGCACCAGGTGGCCGGTGAGCGACGCCTGGATCGCGATCTGCGCGGTCTCGAGGTCGCGGATTTCGCCGACGAGGATGATGTCGGGGTCCTGGCGGAGGAAGCTTCGCAGCAGCTTCGCGAAGGTGAGCTCCTGGTCGAGGTTCACCTGGCACTGGATGAGGCCCTGCACATCGTATTCGACGGGGTCTTCCGCGGTCAGGATCTTGACGGTCGGGTCGTTCAGCTCGTTGAGCGCCGCGTAGAGCGTGGTCGTCTTTCCGGAGCCGGTCGGACCGGTGACGACGACGATGCCGTTCGGCTTGTTGATGAGCGTGCGGAACTTCTCGAGGTCGTCGGGCGGAAGACCGACCTTGTCGAGCGAGAGCTGGACATTCGAGCGGTCGAGGATACGAAGCACCACCGACTCGCCGAACATGGTCGGGAGGACTGCGACGCGGAGGTCGATCGGGCCCTGCGGCAGCATGAACTCGATGCGGCCGTCCTGCGGAAGGCGGCGCTCGGCGATGTCGAGCTTCGACATGACCTTGACGCGCGAGACGAGCGCGGTCGCGAGGCTCTTCGCGGGCGCGTGCATGTCGTAGAGCACGCCGTCGATTCGGTAGCGCACCTTGAACTCGTCCTCGAAGGGCTCGAGGTGGATGTCGCTTGCCTTGTCTTCGATCGCGACGAGCAGCAGCTTCTGGACGAGCTGCACCACCGCGTTGTCGTTCGCGGCCATCTCGAGCGACGCGAGGTCGATCGAGTCGCCGCGGCCCTCGAGGGCGGAGACGGCGGCGCCACCGCCGCCGACGGTGTCGAGCGCGGTGCGCGAGTCGCCGCCCCGCTCGGGGTACTTCTCGGCGATCAGGCGCTCGACCTGCTCGGCGGGCGCGACGCCGACGGTGACCCGCCGCCAGTTGCCCATCTGCTTCAGGTTGTCGGCCGCGCCGAAGTTGTTCACATCCTTGACCGCGATCACGATCTTGCGCGAGGCAAGGTCGACATCGACGGGGATGAACTGGCCCATGCGCACCAGGCGGCCGTCGACGGCGTTGATCGCGTCCTGCGAGACCCCGGTCTTCTCGAGGTCGAAGTAGGCGAAGCCCTTCGTGTAGGCGAGCGCCCGCTCGACCGCCTTCTGGTCGCACCGACCGAGGCTGACGAGGATCTGGCCGAGGAGCTCGCCCTTCCGGCCCTCGAGCTGCATCGCGGCGGCTTCCTCGGCCTGCTCACGGGTGATGTAGCCAAGCTTCCGAAGCGCTCGACCGATACGGGCACCCTTCAGGATCGAAAGGAGTTGTTCCTGCTCCGGCGTGATGATGGAGGACGTATTGGACGACATTCGTGGACGACATTCGTGGACGGAAGGTGAAGGCAACCCGTCCGGTTCGCCGCGCGATCGAGGAACAGGTCCGCCCCCGCACGCTGCGGGAGAACGGGACCTACTGCGTGCTATACGGCACGCCCCACCCCCCCGCGTAGCGGCAACACGGGGGTTTGGGTCAGGACACTTGGATTGATGCGTATGGCCAGGAGCGAGGAAACGCGGTTTCGGGCGGTTCGCCCGTCGGCCGCGTCCGCCGGCGCTCCAAGCCGCCGATCAACCAGCGTCGTGGTCGGAATCGAGCTCCGTC
>Ga0209972_10002788_pt1 | contig 14052 bp, 30 predicted proteins | sample NOAtaG_7_FD_187302 | JGI IMG/M metagenome (GOLD analysis project Ga0209972, IMG submission 187302) | Freshwater lake microbial communities from Lake Erie, under a cyanobacterial bloom - NOAA_Erie_Diel1S_2200h metaG (SPAdes) (version 2) | ecosystem: Environmental > Aquatic > Freshwater > Lake ... | reverse complement strand
ACCAAGAACTACCTCGGCAATATTATCAAGCTTGTAACTTTCCTCATTACCAAACGAGAACTTCTTGTAGAGTTGTAGATAGTCTAGAACATTGATACCAGAAGGTGTGTATGTAGTATTTTCTTTACCGTGAGTAACAATCTTACGCTCTTCAAGGAAGCCCCATGGAGAGAGTTTTTTGGCTTGTTCCTTACCTAGGACATTTGTGATTCGATTGACAAGATATGGAATATCAAAGAACTCAATATTCCAACCAGTAAGAACATCAGGTAGGAATCTACCGGACTGCCACACTTGTAGAAACTTATCAAGTAATTCCCATTCGTCTTTACAATGAACATAAGTGATCTTGTCAGACTTAGGCTTATATGACTTCAGACCAAAGACCACCATTTCACCACGTCGAGAGATAGTGATGGCAGTGATTTCCTTATCGGCTGTTTCGATATTTGGAAATGAGCCATCACTCCTCGTTTCGATATCAAGTGAGATAATATTGATCTTGGATGAATCGTAGTTTAGTTCACCACGGAACTTATCATAGATGTAAAGATATGGAAAGTTATTGAGACCATAAATCTCCATATTATCCACACCATCGTACTTCTTGAGGAAGTCACGAGCATCGGAGATAGAGTCGAACTCTAGTTTTTCTACTGGTTTTCCATCTAGAGTTCGGAACTCTGTCCTTGAATCCCTACGAGCAGGGATAAACATATATGGCTTGTAGTTGACTACTTCTGAAAAACAACGACCTTCACGGTATCCACGAACAAATACCTTATCACCTCGGCTGAAAACATTTGTATAGAAATAACTCATTCATCACTCCAATCACAACCAAGGTGTATTATATTACGTGTAGGTCAGAATGTCAACCGAGTAAAGACATTCCTAAGTTAAATAGTCTTGTACGATCTTCAAGACCATGAGTTCCACCATTGATTTTTTTGGTGACTGTAAGAATATCTTGATTATCAGCCCATTGATTAAGATTATTAGTTGTCCAGAACCAAGCAGCACATGCAACACTATCTTCTGGGTTTAATAGAATATCAGGATCTTCTAATAAAATATTTTCATCACCATAAAGATATTCTGAACAACTTCTATAGTTGGATTTCCCTGTGCATTGGATGATTGATCTACCTCGGTAGCGCCAACCATCGCCAGAGCTTTCTGGTCCGTTACCCATTCTATTTGCATAGACTCTATTGGCAATCTTTTCTGGGTTACGAGCGTAGTCATTAGGATTTACATCTCTAAAATATTTTGGAAATACTACAGCTAGTCTATCGGCTCTATAGTTTAGATTTTCCTCTACTACACTAAGACCGGCAGATTCATGCCCAATCTGTGCCAAAAACATAGCAACTCTTTCTGGTGTATTGATCTCATATTTTTCACAAATATTAATAAGTGGATCTACATAGCGCTCTAGAACATCAACTTTGGTTCTAGGAAATAGTTGCTGAAGTAACTCTAATGTAATCATGGAAATCTCCTGGTGAAAAAATAAAGGGGCAACAAGTGCCCCAATATTTAGGATAGGTGTGGAGTTTGCTTTGATTCAATCTCACGTCTAAGAATCTTTGCCTCTCTACGAGTATTTTCATCTTGTTCGTTGATTGATTTTACAAAAATATTAACGTATTCAAATAGTTTAAAAATCATTTTAGTATCCCTTATCGGCTTTTCTATATGCTCGGATAGCATAATATTCAATATCGGATCTGGATAAACCAACATCCATCAGTTGATAGTCCGATAGTCTTTCCAGGTCATTTTTTACAGTAAAGTATGCATTAATAGCAAGGAGTCGCCTTTTCAGGCGACCCCAAAAGTTTTTAATCATGATTGTTCTTCTTTTTATTTCTTTTCTTTTACTTCAATCTTCTTCACATTTGGTTGTGGGATCATATGATCCAAGAAAATCTTTAGCATCCCGTTTACAAGTTCAGCATTCTGAATCTCTACATGGTCAGCAACCGTAAAGGCTCGTGTGAAGTTTCTACCTGCAATGCCCTGATACAGGTACTCGGTCTTCTCAGACTTTTCCTCCGTATTTACTGCAGTATTTCCCTTAATCAGTAGCTTATTATCCTCAAGTGTGATTTCGATATCTTGTTTTGAGAATCCAGCAACTGCCATTTCGATAACATATTTGTTATCATCTACCTTTTTAAGATTATATGGTGGGAAGTTGGACATAGCGGTATTGGCAATAAAAGCCGCACCTTCAGCCATCTTTTTAAAGATCTGGTCCGCACCTACAAAATAGCGGTCCATATTTGAAGTATCAAAGTTATAAGTTTTCCAATGAGTCATAGTACCTCCTGAATAGCAAGGTTAAAAATAAATCGGATCCCATTAGGCAATCCGAGTTTATTTATATACTATATATGTCACTTAGTCAATCAAAAACTGCAACTCAGTGGTACTTATTTTGCTCTTTTTCTTCTGTAGTGACATAAACACTATTTTCTTCTGGATCAAAAATATATACTGGTGTTAATCCAGCTTCCTTATATTGTTCACCTATGGTCAATAAATAGGCATAAGAAGATCCATATTTACAGTTTTCTGATGCCATTTTGACAAACTCTTCTTCTAAGATATACATTGTAATCCCCCTTCAAAAGATAGGAAAGAAAAGATGTTTGGATTATTTGGTGGTAGTAAAATATTAATCTATGTATTTATAGCTACTGCAGTTATCGGTTCTATCGGCACAACCTATTATGTATGGAAAAGATCTATACAAAGAGAAGCTTTGATGGAATATAATCAAAAGCAACTTGAACAGAACCTGAAAGATAAAGAGGAATATATCAGAGTTCAAGCTGAAATAGCAGAGAAACATGAAGCTGAAAAGAAAAAACTAGCCGAAGAGAATGAAAAGCTTAATGCTGAAATAAGCAAAATCAATGATTATCTAGACTCAGTTGAGGCAAAGAAAGCCGATAGACCATCCTCAGTTGTTCTAAGACGAACCATAGAGAATCTAAGAGGTGCAAGATGAAATATTTATTCATAGCTCCAATAGCTCTTTTAGCTGCTTGTGCAAGTCCACCTCCACCACAAGTAGTGACTAAGAAGGTCCATACGGTTGTAGTGCCTGATCAGTCTATGTACTATTGCCCAACAGTCGATAAGTTTCCAGAAGCCGATAAACTGACTGATATTCAAGTGGCTAGACTTATTACACAACTACATTCTAATAATATAACATGTAGAAATAGCATTAACTCAATCAAAAGATTCCTTGAAGATTCCAAAAAAGAATACGAAAAAGGCGCCGACACCGAGAGTAGTATCTCCCGATATCAGCGCCTTGCTAGACGTTAAGGATTTAAGCCGCAGTAGCCTCAGTATTCTTCCAAGAGGCTACAGTGACCCATCTCCAGTTCTGGTAATATCCCATGATCCAACGAGAAGTGGTAGTGTCATAACGAGTAATCATCTTAAAGTTATTCATTAGTTTACCTCCTCAATAATCGGCTTACCGATAAGATTTACATTAGTCAGACCACGTAGAAACATTCGAGCAGCATCGAAGGAATTGAACCTAACCGACTTCTCTACAGCATAACCATAATCTGGCGATGCACGATCGTTGACTTTGTGAGTAAAAGTCACCACGAAGTGGTTGGTCTTGGTAGCCATAGAAGTATCTCCTTTTTTATCCCATAGATATTATAACATAAACTGACTAAAAGTCAATAGGTATTTATCTAGTTTCCTTCATTTCCTTTAAGATAAGATCAAAAGGTACTGGAGTATAGTCGATAACTTCAACTGATACATTCTTATAAAGTGAATCTGTCAAAGAGTTAGAGTGCACATGACCATGGATATTACCATAAGCCCATCTAGGTAACATAAGAGGATGAACAGGAATATGAGTCAGAACAAAAGAATCAAGCTTGACTGAACCATGAACACGCTTGAAATGCTTTAGAAAATCTGTAGTGTCAAAAATATCATGATTACCAAGCACTAGTTCCTTACGTCCATTTAGTCTATCAACAATACTTAGATAACGACGATTCATTACTACATCACCAAGATGATAAACCTTATCGTTGGTTCCAACAGTACGATTCCAACGCTCGATCATGTCCTCATTCATAACATCAACATCAGTCCAATGAGGTCGAACTCGAGTACCGTCATCATTTACAAAGTTGAGAATATTAGCATGCCCGAAGTGAGTATCGCTAATAAGAAAAGTAGTGCTCACGGTCTACGGCTCCTAGAACCCATTGTTTTAATATCCATGCCATCAGTCACGTAAACAAGACCACCTTTATTATAAGCCATCTCGGTACGCTTAGCCTTTTCAAGAATCTTACGCTGAACAGCCTCTGATTCCTTGTATAGATTAGCCATGATGGACTTGTTACGCCCACCATCAACAATAGTATTAGAAAGTTGCACCTTCTCGGTCTTATAAGAAGGTAGTGCAGTCTTAGCCTTTGGCTTGTGCTTCAGTTGATCTGGATGCACACCATTCTTCTTGAGCCAAGCCTCGTGTTCTGCTTTTGCTTGAAGTTGTTTAGCAGAAGGTTTAGACTTGGTTGAACCAATATTATTGATGAACGGCTTCAAGAGCTGCATATGTAAGTTCCACTACGTGTTGAGTGTCTTTAGAAAAAGTTTTCTTACTGTTAATCCTAAAAGTGTATCTTACTTTGTCAGCAACAAGATTATGAGCATAACCCCACGGATCATGTTTAAGTGTGAAATGTACTAGTTTCATTTAAAGTCCATATTGTAAGATGTCTAGGATCAAAAAGTACAGAGTTAACTTGATTAAAACTCATAGTTTCTTTTAAAATATTATTAGTTACATTTTTACGTACTAAAATATATGAATCATCCCATGCAGGATCTACTAGATTATGTCTAACCATATTAATGACTTAGCGCCAATGCCTATAATAGTGTGGACGATGGTAGTATGGGCGAGGCACATACACGGGGCGTGGAATATAGACCGGTGGTGCATATACAACCGGAGGTGGCACATAGATCTGTGCCGACGGATAATATCCTGGTGTGTCATAAGTTGTGACCGCACAAGCAGGAAGCAGGCAGACTGAGCCGAGAACGATGAGCTTCTTGAGCATGGTAGTATCCTCTATGAGTTGGTATTATAGTATATATACCAAGCTGGGATTAAAGTCAACCGTTTTGTGAGGACTTTTCCTGGATCGCCTCATTGATCTGGCGCCAGTACTTGGTAATCCTCATCTCACCCATCTCGTTATACTTGAGCCACCGGTCAATCATCCAATCCTCAAGCTTCTTATTCTTGATGTAGTACTTAGCAGTGATGCAACCGGACTTAGAGTCACCCTTAGTGAACCCAACGTTATTGGTATTCACCGCATTATTCTGCTCCTGTTCCACCGCAGTCTGGCGCTTGAAGAGAACCACAAGTGCACGACCGACAATGGCGCCAAGACGCTCGGAGGAGTAGTTATTTTGACGGATGTAAGAGTCGAAGTCACGGCGGGAGTTGAACTGCATGGCACCTTCCTTACCTTATAAGTCTCTTATAACCCAAACTGGGATTAAAGTCAACCCTCAATCATCGAGATCAAGATCTTCTCCTACCACCGCAGCGGCAAGCTCTCCAGCTCGCACGACACGAACCGAAAAGTATCCACCATGAACCAAACCACGAGCGGCATAGTCACGAGCAAGAGCCACAGCCCCAGCACGATCAACAGCCACACCGACCAGGTCACGTTCGTACGAATCACCGCAGTCAACCACAAACAGATCCATCAGTCTCTTTTCCTTACCTTATAAGTCTCTTATAACCCAAGCTGGGATTAAAGTCAACCCCTTTTAGGGTCGGTTTGCCATATAAGCCAGTTCGGCCTCAGCCGCCTCGAGCGCCATGGCGACGTTCCGCTCATGACAGAAGTCATCAAAGCGAGTCAGCTGCGCCAGAGCGGCGGCAAAGACCCGTTCCGCCTTCTGGGCGGCGGCAAAACGCTCCGGCACCGGGAGCATCTTCACGAACCGGATCATGGTCGGGGTAGCTTTCATCTTCAGTCCCTCATTCATCATAGTACTCTTATAACCGAAGCTGGGATTAAAGTCAACCCACGATCGCCACACCACGGAAGTGAAGTCCAGCCAGGGCGGCATCCTCGCCGACGGCGACCGGGATAAACCGACCCGCAGGAGAGACCGCCACAAAGCACTGGATGCCCAGGCTGGTGACTTCCTTCTGGAGCTTCCGCAGAGCAGCGGCATAGGTGGCGTAACCCTTTATGCCCTCGAAGGTGTTCAGATTGGTCATGTTTACCTCATTCATCATAGTCTCTTTATACCATCAGGCGCTTTAAAAGTCAACCCTAACAAAATCAATCACTTAGCCCTGGATTGGACCTAACCCATTGATAAGATTCAAAAATATTTTTTTCAAAAAAGTTGAGGTTTTTTCGGTCGGTCGATCCTCGAGGTGGTGCTAAGTGGTAAAATGTAATCTTTTCAATGACTTAGCATCTTACCAAAACCTAATCTTTTCAATACGTTAGGTGCTCACGACGTTTCTCGGCGACCTAAGCCACTCCAGTCATAGGATAACCCATCAAGCCTACCTTAGCACGATCTCAGACGTATTCCTACCTAACCAATTGAAAAGATTAGGCCCAAACTTTTTTGAAAAAAGTTGAGATTTTTTTGGTAATCATCTCAAGGGTTTAGGCCTAACCTATTGATTTCCTTACGATTGACTTTTAAAGCAGGTAGGGATATAAAGACACTATGATGAATGAGGGTCACACGATGAACGTCTACCAGGTTGAACTTGCGATTCATTTTAACAACCTCTGGTCGATCATGCTGATGGAGGTCAACGCTATCCGAGAGGACTACGCCATCCTGCAGGCTCTTGGCGATGCTCGGGGAATGCTGTTTCCTGCTGTTGATCTGTCGGTCAATGGCTGCACTTATCTTTATCCTGTAGAAGGTTAAGATAGGGGTTGACTTTTTTTCCTGAGTGTGTATAATGGTTAGTGACCAAATAAGGATGGTATAAGGTAATGAGCGATAATAGGATTGAACGTCTGAAGACTCTAATCTCTTTGTTGGATGAAGCAGATTTTCTGCAACAGGAGCTGATTGGAGAGTCACATTCTACTGACTGCAGTCACTTTCATTATCAACTCAGTGAAATGTCTGATTTTCTAGATGATATCGTAAATGAACTGGAGTACATCAACTCAAATGACTAGGCAAGGTGACACTAATGCCCGCTGGTTCTTGCTCCATATCCTGGTTGCAGGTGTTGGTGCGGTTGCAATGGTTCTGATCGGAGGCATCTGATATGGCTAAGAAGACTTTCTCTGTTGACGAGTTCAAAGAGTTGGTGAATAACACTCTGGCAACTTGTTGGGATACTAATCCAAAGTACCGAGAAGGTATTATTTCTAGTCTAGAGCATGTTCTTCATGCTACCGGTAACTATAAGGGATTCCGATATCTGACTAAGGATGAAGTTCCTGAGGGTCAACTTCCTGGGATCAATACTCCTAGTGAGGATCTTTCTTATGAAGATCGGTTTAAGAACACTGACTACACAAGACGGTGTTATTCATGAATCAAGTCATGAATCAAGTCAGGAATCAAGTCAGGATTCAAGTCAGGAATCAAATCTGGAATCAAGTCAGGGATCAAGTCGTGGATCAAGTCTTGGATCAAGTCACGGTTCAAGTCTGGGATCAAGTCCACCACGAAAAAATGGTTGACAGCTTAACCTGACCGTGGTATAACTCACTCATACAAACAAGGATACCAAAACGTGAACACCAACTACGAGTTTCAGATTCAGTGGGATTCCGGTAACTGGGATACCGTCCTGTATTCTGACAACTGCTCTGACATGGAGATTAAGATGAATCTGAACTCCATCAAGAACCGGTTCGACGGTAGGCGCACTCGGTGCATTACCGAAGATGGTCGACTGGTTGATATGATCTAAGAACCTACAAAAAAGTTTGACTAAAGCCTAAAAAAACGGTTGACAGATAAAAAACTTCGGTATATACTAACCAAACAATGAAGAGGATGATAAATATGACCACTGAATCTCGGACTTCTAAGCTCTATCGCTCTCTTATCCTGAAGCGTGAGCGACTTACTGCTCGCCAGATTGCTTCTCGATATCGTGTTGCTAATCCTTATGATCTTGTCTATCGACTTCGCAATGAGGGTCATGAGATCTACTCGGATAAGATTGTGAATAGTCATGGTAAGGTAGTGACTCAATATACTAGCTACTAATAGCCTATCGGTTGGGAGTTTCTTAGCTCCCAACCACCTTGTTCTTTGATAAATAAATATGATAGAATATGGACCCCTAGCTCAGAGGCAGAGCAAGGAGCTCTTAACTCCTAGGTCGAGATTTCGAAATTCTCGGGGTCCTCCATTCTTAAATCTATCTTATAAATAAAAACTCTAAGGATAGGTTTCAGAATAGAGAAATATTCCTCGTGATCCGAGCAAGCGAACGGACTGGTCTGTTAAACCAAGTTTGCCAGGGGCGGTACCTGGACGAGGAGCCAAGTTACTATGGCGTTAGCGAGAAGAGAATGACGATTCTCTAGGGATCGACGGATCCGACGCTGATGGTCGAAGCCTTCCACTGTTGTGGAGACAAAGGGTTCAAATCCCTTCTAACGCCACTAATTGAGTTACCGGTTTCGGTAAGTCCGACTACGTCAGATGGATCTAAGGCACGATTTAGTTGCGTACGCTGGATTCTATAAAACTGATGGTGTAGTAAAACCGAGCTAATATTGCTCCCTTAACCCAACAGGAAGAGGTGAGGCACTTAAAATGCCTTCAGTATCAGTTCGAATCTGATAGGGAGTACCATTTTGGATCACATGCACTCACTGGTGTGTGCGACGAGCTTTTAACTCGTGACTCTGCTGGGTTCGATTCCCAGGTGATCCTCCACTATTACTGTCCTGTAGCTCAATTGGGAGAGCATTTGCTTGATAAGCGAAAGGTAGTTGGATCGAAACCAACCAGGACAACCATTTCAGTTTCCGTGCTTAGTAGATTCTAATATTCTAGAAACTGTTAGAATGAAAAGCATTGGAGGAGAGCCTGCCGGATGGGCTATGTAAAATACACCGGAGATATTCTGAGTTTGCGGTAGTCTTCTAACTGGTCTAGGAACCCTGACTTTCAATCAGGCCAATGCGGGTTCGACTCCCGTCTACCGCACCAAGCTTGCCTGTATAGCACAACGGCAGTGCAACGGTTTTGTAAACCGTAGGCTGGGAGTTCAAATCTCTCTGCAGGCACCAAACTATCCATTGACTTTCCACAAGTGTATGATATATACATAATGACTATGGTCCTGTAGCTCAATTGGTAGAGCGGTGAGCCTATACCTCACGTATACACTAGATTGGTGTGCGGTTGTCAGTTCGAGTCTGACCGGGACTACCAAAATTTTGATCTAGCTCAGATTAGGAATTACCTGGTCTGCGATGATGCTAGACGGATAGATCAATACGTGAGGTCTATCAACCATTTGCTCTCGTAGCTCAATTGAATAGAGCCACGGATTTCTACTCCGTTGGTTGGGGGTTTGAATCCCTCCGAGAGCTCCACTTTCAAGTACTAGTCAGAGTAAATAGGGTACCTGACTTCAAGATGACTGCTGGTATAACCGTTAAATCCCACCTATGGGTAGCAGGGCTCTGGTACTTGATTATTATTTCTTATGAAAGGAATCTAGATTATGTCCTTCAACGTTCACGATCACTACAAGGATCTGAGTGTAGAAGACTTGAAGTTAATCTCTAATGCTACTCGACTGCCCTATGCAGTTTGTCTGCTTAATCTTGAATACGATCTAAACATTGGTAACTGTATTCGGTCTGCTCATATCTTTGGTGCTGAACGAGTCTTTATCTTTGGTCGCCGTCGATATGATCTACGCTCTACAGTCGGTGCACATCACTATATTGATATTGTTAAGTATCATTTTGATGAACTCACTGATGATGAAGTAATTTGCACTCAGTTTGAAAACATGGTTTCAGAATATAGTCTTTATCCACTTCTTATTGATAAGACAATCAATTCAAGAGATATTTCTGATTCCTATGTTTATACTAAGCCTTATGCTAAAACACCGTGCCTAGTTTTTGGAAATGAAAATTCTGGTATTCCGACTTGTCTAACGGATAAATATCTATGCTTTCATATTCCACAACGTGGTGTAATTCGTTCACTTAATGTTGCTTCTGCCGCTGCGGTTGCAATGTATGAGTTCTCTAAATATCTATAAGAATAAGCGGAATTGGCGTAAAGGTAACGTACTTGGTTTCCACCCAAGGGTTGCAAGTTCGAGTCTTGTATTCCGCACCATAAATAGGTACATCGTGAGGCGCTAGTTATCGGGCATATTTGAACAAACGATAACCCATCGCATAATATCAGCTGTAAAAGTGGTGAGCGATGTACTTTAAGAGACCCGATCTTCTGTCGGTATAGCAATTGGTGGCTTGGCTTGATCAGTCAAGATATTGTGGGCTAACCACCTACAGCCGAGTGTATTGATTTTAGATCGGTAATCATTGATTCTTACGCTCGCATCATGGGTTAGCTACCGAATTTGCCTTGTGTCCGGATTAAATCCGAGTTGATCTCGAGCCTCCTCTCGGGTCGAGGACATAGTAAACGTAAGAGTCATACAGTAGCAGGGTAGAGGAGCTCGGTCGTCCTCGCCTGGTTCATACCCAGGAAATCGTGGGTTCAAATCCCGCCTCTGCAACCACTTTGCTTTTGGATCAAGTGGTCTCGGTCGTCTCATAAGCGACTAGATCGTGGAGCGTTACCACGCAAAAGCACCATTATCACTATTGAAGGATATATTATGCTAGAGACTTGTTGTGAACTTATGGTTGAAGCCTATGAAAAGGGACTAATGACTTCCAGAGATGGAAATGTATCAGTGCGATATAAAGGTCAAGACTTCTTTTATCTTTCACCGACTGATATACGAAAGCAGACTCTAAGACCAGATCAGTTTAAGAAACTAGATACTTCACTAAAAGAAGATAGGTCTCCTATTGTTCTTCCATATACCCCAATCTCACAAGGTCTAAAGCCATCTGGTGAGTTTCCATTACACTACATGCTTCAAAAGACAATCCCTGCTGATTGGGATACTCGAGTTGTAATGCATGTACATTCGACTTATACAGTTGCAGCAATGCATGCTGGTCTTAAGCTTCATAAGCTCAAGGATCATTTTCCAGAGATTGCTAGATATACACGAGTTGCTAAAAGTACCGATGATGTACCACCAATCTCTTGGGATCTAGCACATGCTTGTATGGAAAATCTAAAGCTTAATGAAAAGACTGGTGAAACAGAGTTTGATATTGTAGGTATTAAAGGTCATGGTGTAGTTGCTGTGGATAAGACTCCATGGCGTGCCTATGAGCAAATAGAGAGGCTAGAACATATTTGCAAGATTGTTCTGATTTCTGGTAAAGGAATCTGATTGACAAGATAAATACTCTATGATATTATACAAATAATGGGTTGGCTGCTCCGACGGTGGTGGGGCGGCGGTCTGTAAAACCGTTACATTAGAAACGTTGTAGGTTCGAATCCTACCCAACCCACCAACTATTTTTTAACATAAAGGACTATGAAATGAAGACACTAGTTATGGCTACCCTTGCTCTTGTTGGTATGACTGCAGTTGCTTCTGCACAAACCAAGCCTGTAGTAAGTACTAATGTTGATAATGCCGCTTTTTATACCGGTGCATTTGTGGGTGGTGCCATTCACAATAGTGATCGAATCACTGCAGGTGTAAATGCTGGTTATCAGTTTAATCGATTCCTTCGTACTGAGGCAGTTTTCGACCATGGTTGGAAGTCTAATGCAGGTGCAGGTTCTCGTGCAACTCTAAATGCTATTGGTCAATACCGTATCCCTGGCACAACTGTTACACCATATGTACTAGCTGGTGCTGGTTATGCTTTTGATTCTCTGGGTTCAGTCAAGCGTGGTGTTGCAGTTCCTGTTTATGTACTAGGTGCCGGTACTCGAGTTGCAGTTTCTGAACGTGTTGATCTAGATCTACGGTACCGTAATGTTCGAGCATTCAATGAAACTAATGCCCGAGTACGTGATGGTCACCTATTTACTGTAGGTGCGGCTTATAAGTTCTAAAAAGTTGATGGTGAGTAGAGTCAGCAAGTGTGGACGGTGGTCTGTGAAACCATCTAGACGGGAGCGTTACCCGTTACTCACCCCAACCTAACTAATACGGAAGATGCCGGGGTTGGCTCCCCAATCTGCCTTGAAAGCAGCGGTGACCGCAAGGTCAATGGTTCGATGCCTTCATCTTCCGCCACTGAATTTACCATGCACGATATAGAACAACATATAGATACTAAAGAATTTAATAAGTCATTCTGGGAATGGTTTGATGATCTTCCTGAAAGTAAAAGAAGAATGTTTAACTATTATCGAAGTGACATGGCTAAAATAAACTTTTATTATACTGAATGGTATAAACGACTCCATGGCTCGAGCGGTTAGGCACGGGACTGCAAATCTCGAAAAGTTCGGTTCAAATCCGAATGGAGTCTCCAATAAGAAAAAATAACATGAATTATATTTTAGCTTTTCTATTACCTATATTTGCTGTTACAATTTCTGTTATAGCTTTACTATTAGCTATTACTTTTACGGCTTCAGCTAATCCATATCAGTACAGAGTTACTCGAGTACTTGATGGAGATACTATTGAGTTTGATGCTCCATTTCTACCTGTAGAACTAAAACAAGTCCTAAAGCTTAGGATTATTGAAGTTGATACACCCGAAAAGGGAAGTCTAGCTAAATGTCAAGCAGAAGCAGATAAAGCTCTTAGAGCTACAGACTTTACTAAGAGAATGGTCGGCACTGCTACTAGACATGAAGTCGTCCTTGTAGGATGGGACAAATATGGCGGTAGAGTTCTAGGTGATCTTCTTCTAGATGGCAAGAGTCTTAAAAGAATGCTAATAGAAACTGGTCATGCTAGACCATATGATGGCGGTAAAAAAGCTAGCTGGTGTAACTAATATCATTTTTTTGGTTGACAAAGTCTTCCGATAGTGGTATAAATATATCTCTACGGAAAACTTTTTAGTTAAAGAGGTAAATATGTCCGAGAGTTATTCTATTCAAATGCTAAAATGTTCTGCATTTGAACACGAACTTCGAAATGTACTAGATATTATGCCTCTAGATCAACAAGATGAAGAAGTAGTAGCTGTAAAGAACTATTTGACTAAACGAATGCTTGAACTTAAGAACTAAATATTAACCGGGTGTAGCTCAGTTGGAAGAGTGCCTGTTTTGGAGACAGGAAGTCGCTGGGTCGGGACCAGCCACCCGGACCATTTAATGGGCGATTAGTTTAATGGTAAAACTCTGCTTTTACACGGCAGCTATAGCAGTTCAATTCTGTTATCGCCTACCATATAATGAAAGGTAGTTTTGTGGCAAAAGAAGTAAAGATTATTCTTTGTGGTACCTGTAAAGGTACTGGAAAAACTTCCTATGAAGAATGTGTTAACTATCATAAAAGAGAATATGACACAATCTTTAAAACTTGTTATAACTGCAAAGGTTCTGGTAGACTTAAAGAAACAACAACAGTCGAAATAGAACCTTTTATTAATAAATAATGCCATCTTGGTGAAGCTGGTGCTCACACGGGACTGAAAATCTCTAGACCCTGGTTCGATCCCAGGAGATGGCGCCATTTTACAAGACGATGGAAAGGTACCCATCACACTGGTGAAATCACAGTAATCAGTAACTAACTCGAAAGAGCCAAGAGATGTGGGAGTGCCGCCCCACCTTGTAAACTAATATAGCCTCTTAGCATAATGGTAGTGCAACAGACTTTGAATCTGTCAGGTCCAAGTTCGAGTCTTGGAGAGGCTGCCACAGTTTTTGCGGGTATAACTCAAAGGTAGAGTACTTCGTTGCCAACGA